>PVML01017939.1_pt1 | contig 218388 bp, 217 predicted proteins | sample 1853371 | NCBI WGS metagenome assembly PVML01 (sample SAMN08533508, study PRJNA380276) | Human gut metagenome, whole genome shotgun sequencing project. | isolation source: participant 1, chromium library | host: Homo sapiens | collected 2017
AGGATCAATTTTTCCTTCCTCATCAAGAATGCTTTCATCCGCGCTTACATTGATGATTTCACCAATTAAGAGCTCACTTTCCTCATCAAAGCTTAACAGCTTGCATTCCAATGCCATCGGCAGTTCATCAATCAGCGGTGCATCTACAAATTCACTCTTTGTCGCATGGAAACCTGCCTTGCGAAATTTATCAGGCTCCTTATTGCCGGATACGATGCCAACATAATCACATTCAGTCACATGCCGTTTATCGGCCATACTGATTGTGAAAGCCTGCCGCTGAAGGATATTTTTTACTGTTTTATGTTCACCGCTAAGATACAGCGCTACTTGCTTATAATCAGCAATGCAGCCCCATGCCGCATTCATCGCATTGGGAACGCCCGCTTCATCATAGGCAGCTATGATTAAAACCGGTTGTGGATACATATATGGCTTTGCGCCAAAATTCTTTCGCATACAAATGCCTCCTTTGAATCAATCTCTCAAACTGATCAGCCAGTTACTGACAAAACGCTCTGTACCGTGCGCTATCATCGCAATCAGGATAAAGCCATTATATTGATAAATCGCGCCTATACCGATTGAAAAAATAAAAGATGCCAGCAGTTCATAGAATAAATCTTTATTAGCCTGTGCTTTCAGCAATCTATTTTTGATATAAATAGCCAAACACCACACACATGCATTGCAGAGTATCGCATAATAGGCTGCATTGGATACGGCCAACGTCTGAAGCAGCATAAAGATGAAATACTGCATCAACATACGCTGTGGTATTTCCATCAGCATCCCTTCCATACACCACCCTAGTAAATCACCGCCGTGTTTAGCCTCATTATGCTTTAAGCCATCAAGCATTGCAGCCAGCACGGTTATGATAATCACAATCATGAATAACGCAGAACTGCCCAAGGATTTTATCGGATAGAGCCCCAGCGACAGCTGCGCGATGAATAAAAAAGGAAAACTTGCAATCAAGACATTTAAGTATAACAATGTGGACATCTTATATTTTTTCAGCCATTCATTAAGTTTGGCTGTAAAGCCAATCCAGAACAATACTAAGCCAGCACTGATCAGCAATGTCAGTAATACTTTTAAAAAATCCATATTCTTCCCCCTTTAATAACCATAAGATGAAAGCGTATTACTCAATCTGAATAATACGCTTTTAATTGAATCAGTAATTATCGATCCTATCGATTTTTAATTGCAGCCTGAGCAGCAGCTAAACGTGCAATTGGTACACGGAAAGGTGAACATGACACATAAGTTAAGCCCAGTTTATGACAGAATTCAATTGAAGCTGGATCACCGCCATGCTCGCCGCAGATACCCAGTTTGATATCCGGTCGTGTAGAACGGCCAAGTTCAGCAGCCATCTTAATCAGTTTGCCGACACCGCGCTGGTCAATGCGGGCAAATGGATCTTGTTCATAGATCTTTTTGTCATAGTAATCCTTTAAGAAACCGCCAGCATCATCACGAGAGAAGCCAAAGGTCATCTGAGTTAAATCGTTTGTTCCGAAACTGAAGAATTCAGCTTCTTCCGCAATCTCATCCGCCAGCAATGCAGCTCTTGGAATCTCAATCATCGTACCCACAGAGTATTTAAGCTCAACGTTATTTTCCTTGATGATTGCATCGGCTGTCTTCACAACGATATCTTTTACATATTTTAATTCATTGCGGTCACCAACCAGCGGAATCATGATTTCCGGTTTGATGTGGTATTCCGGATGCCGGTTATTTACAGCGATAGCAGCTTGAATTACAGCTCTTGTCTGCATTTCAGCAATTTCCGGATAAGTAACAGCCAGACGGCAGCCACGATGTCCCATCATTGGGTTGAATTCATGAAGCCCCTGAATTACTGCTTTCAGCTCATCTAAATCAAGTTTCATATCAGCAGCCAACTGAGAGATGTCATATGAGCTTGTTGGCAGGAATTCATGCAGAGGCGGATCTAAGTAACGAATGGTTACCGGCAGACCCTTCATGGTTTCATAGATAGCTTCAAAGTCACCCTGCTGCATCGGCAGGATCTTATCAAGCGCTGTACGGCGCTGAGCTTCTGTTTTAGAGACAATCATTTCACGAACCGCTTTGATTCGTTCACCCTCAAAGAACATATGTTCAGTACGAACTAAACCAATACCTTCAGCACCATAAGCAACTGCCTGAGCAGCATCTTTTGGCGTATCAGCATTTGTTCTTACCTGCAATACGCGGGCATCATCAGCCCATTGCATAAAGGTTCCAAAATCACCAGACAGACTGGCAGGGATGGTAGGAATTGCTTCACCATAGATAAAGCCTGTAGATCCGTCAATAGAGATTGGATCATCTTCCTTATAAGTAACACCATTAACTGTAAAGCATTTATTCTCTTCATCAATCTTAATATCACCGCAGCCAGATACGCAGCATGTACCCATACCTCTGGCAACTACTGCCGCATGACTTGTCATACCGCCGCGAACAGTCAGAATACCTTGAGAAACAGCCATACCTTCGATATCTTCAGGTGAAGTTTCAAGACGAACTAGAACAACCTTATGACCTACAGCAGCCTTTTGAATAGCATCCTCTGCAGAGAATACGATATGTCCGCAGGCAGCTCCCGGTGATGCCGGCAATGCTTTAGCAATTGGTGTTGCCTTCTTTAACTCTTCCGGTGAGAACTGAGGATGCAGTAAAGAATCCAGCTGCTTAGGATCAACCATCATCAATGCTTTTTCCTTCGTAATCAAACCTTCCGATACTAAATCACAGGCAATCTTTAAAGCCGCTTTAGCTGTACGTTTACCATTACGCGTCTGCAGCATATACAGCTTGCCTTTTTCAATAGTAAATTCCATATCCTGCATATCACGGTAATGTTCTTCCAATTTACCGCAGATATCGACAAACTGATCATAAACTTCCGGCATAACTTCCTTCAGCTGATCGATTGTCTGAGGTGTACGGATACCCGCAACAACATCTTCACCCTGAGCATTCATCAGGAATTCACCAAATAATTTCTTTTCACCAGTAGCCGGATTTCTTGTAAATGCTACACCAGTACCGCAGTCATTGCCCATGTTGCCAAAAGCCATTGACTGTACGTTAACCGCTGTACCCCATTCACTAGGAATATCGTTCATGCGGCGGTAATAAATCGCGCGCGGGTTATTCCAGCTGCGGAATACCGCTTCAACTGATTTAATCAATTGAACCTTAGGGTCCATAGGGAATTCTTCATTTAACTGACGCTGATAGAAAGCCTTAAAACGTTTAACCATTTCCTTCAAATCTTCAGCATCAAGATCCGTATCTAAGTGAACATCCTTCTCAGCCTTAATGTCATCGATAATCGTTTCAAACTTAGCCTTAGAAAGTCCCATAACAACATCGGCAAACATTTGAATAAAACGACGATAACTGTCATAAGCGAAACGCGGGTTATTAGTTAATCGCGCAATCGTCTCTACAACATCATCATTGATACCCAAATTTAAAATAGTATCCATCATACCAGGCATTGAAGCGCGGGCACCAGAACGAACTGATACCAGCAATGGGTTCTCCACATCTCCTAACTTTTTACCTGTACGTTCTTCAAGATCTTTTAAGTTCTCTAAAATTTCATCGAGAATTTCTTCGTGAATTTTCTCACCGTCTTCATAATAACGGTTGCAGACTTCGGTCGTAACCGTGAATCCATCAGGAACCGGCATACCGAGATTTTTCATTTCCGCAAGATTCGCACCCTTGCCGCCAAGCAGCTCACGCATATTGCCGTTGCCTTCTGAAAACTTATATACATATTTTGTTTTCATTCTTAAACCTCCTCTAAGTTGGCTGTAATCGCTTACACATAATTATACAGATTTTTTGAAAAATTACTAGCCGTAAATGACATTTCTTCCTCACCTTGGATACCTTTTTTTCTTCAAACAAAATAAATACTGATTTATTCCTTCATCAACCATTCCTTAGATTTTTAATCACTGATTATTCAATTTAATCAATACATCATCTATATCTACGCAGAATAATTCATGTTGGCCAGTTTCATAGTTTTTTAAATACTGGGCTGCCTCAGAATAAATTTGCTTGATATTTCTTTCAATGTAAGCCATCACAAGTTCTTCCTGAAAATCGCCTCCCATATGATAGGCAAGCATGTATTTTTCAGTAATTGGAAACATTTTCGAATAATGAAGACCATGTTTTCTTCGATCTTTGGTTTTAGCCCTTTTAGGGAGCGGAAAATAAGTATTGCTAGGAGCATTACCAATATTCGATCTAAAAGGTATGGCAAAAGTATGTAGGTTTCCTTTATACTTCATTTTCAATAATATTAAACAAGGTCTGTCCTTTGCTTCCTGGCCCATAATCCGCATGATTTCATAATTCTCTGAAAACAATTCATAAAATGACTGCTTAATCGTTACAACCTTGATTTTTCTTTTATACTGACTGCTCATGATCATCCCCCCATATATGCAAACAGACTCTTTTTTACAAGAGTCTGTTTATGGATAATATTCTAAATTAAAGTCCCGTTACCCTCGGAGACCACACTTACACATGGATAATATTCTAAATTAAAGTCCCGTTACCCTCGGAGACCACACTTATGTGAGCAAAGCTCATAATAAGTTTATGCATCTAGTAAACATGAGTTTCCTCACCTATATTCTACCATATTAAGCATAAAAATCAAGCGTTTGACACGCTCGTTACACTCATCGAAAAAGATTGTTTCCGCAGCCATGTAAAGGTGCAAAGATAATGAATGACAGATAAACAATGTTTACTTAGCCTTTTCAGACTTGCTTCGATAAGTACAGAAATACAGTAAAAAATCCCGGTCAATGGAACGCTGATCCAATACGAATTGATTTTTTCTAAAGAAATCCTGGCCTCTTAAATTCATTCGATGCAGCTGTGCCACAAACTGCATATAACCTAAATTTATCATATTTTGTTTAAACATCACCATAATCTGAGTACCTAATGATTGCCCGCGCACTTCCGGAACAAGGTAGAAAGAACCAATCCAAACGGTGCGTTCAAAAGGATAGCCTTCATAGTAAGTCATAAAACCTGCCGGCTCACCATCAAAGGTAATCAGCTTGGCATGATACTTTTCAGACTTGCCCTCAGGCGGCAGTACCTTCTTTCTGACAATATCATGAACCTCCTGATCGCTGATCCGCTCTCCGCAGCCAGCCAGTGCATCCTCACACCGGTCACAGATTTGTCTTAACGTTGTTTCATCATCAATAGTCATCTCGCGGATATCCACTTTATGACGCGGCTGATTTTTATTCTCTTCCATGCTTTCATCCTCACTTTACTTTATTATTATAAGCGTACCCTTAAAGATTGACAAGCTGATTACCAACCAGAAGCATCCCAACTGGCATCACGCACTTTTTCAGCCCTTTGTTTTTCTGTGAATAGACTTACACAGTGATAACCGCTAAACAGCATCAGCACCAACATTACACTGGTACGAATTATGGCAGACAACAAGTAGGGTGCATCAGGCATCACCCAGCTAAGCAGCGGCTCAAGCAGAAATACTTCAGCAAGTATGATTAAGAAAATATTAAGCGTTGCCCTTTTAATATTTTTAACCACATATAATTTATTCATACAGTGCGGGCAGCTCATCTCACGCTTTAATTCACTGGCATAAATTTTACCGCGGCAGCATGGACAAGACCATCGCATTCCTCGTTTTTCCATATCTTCACCTCTATTTAATTATACACCAAAATAAAGAAAAAGCCCGACCAGTTAAGATCGGACTTCATGCTTATTTCTTTAACCCTTCCAGACGGGCAATATTCAAGGCTAACTGCTGTGTATAGCCAGCCAATTTTTCACGTTCAGCATCAACCTTGGCAGCCGGTGCCTTATTTGTGAAATTAGGATTTGCCAGCATTCCCTCAGCACGGGCAATTTCCTTCTTCAACCGCTCAATTTCCTTTTCACACTTAGCGATTTCTTCTTCTACGTTAATCACATCTGATAACTGAATAGAGAGTGTTCCATTTAAAATGGTACGGGTAACAACCTCTTCCGAACTGTCCTCATTGATCCAGAAAGCATGGCACATCTTATTCAGAATCGCATTAATCTTATCATCACAAGGCCGTAATGTGCCGTCAGCTGCCTTAACAATGATATTAACATCAGCCGAAGGTTTCAGATTATACGCAGTTTTAATTTCACGTACTGCCTGAATCATCGTAATCAATTCATTAACCGAGCTCATCTCTTCATCACTCATGGCAACATCAATCAGACTCGGCCATGTTTCAAGATTGATAGATTCAAAACGATGCGGAATACTCAGATAGATTTCTTCAGTAACAAATGGCATAAATGGATGCAGTAAGCGTACAATAGCGCTTAATACTGTCACCAATGTTGATTTAACCGCATTGCGGATCGCAGCATCCTCACTGTTTAGATTTGCCTTGCACAGTTCGATATACCAGCTGCAGAAATCATCCCAAACAAAGCTTGTTAGTTCATTGCCGACCAAAGCAAATTCATATTTATCCATATTGGCGCTGACTGATTCAATCGTTTCATTTAAACGTTTTAATATCCATTTATCAATCATCGAAGCCTGACTTAAATCTAACTGATCAACACTGAAGTCAGCATCCAAATTCATGCAGACAAAACGGCTGGCATTCCAAATCTTATTAATAAAATTCCAAGCTGCCTCAACCTTTTCGGTGATAAAGCGCAAATCCTGCCCCGGTGTGGAATTGGTCGTTAGGAAAAAGCGCAGCGAATCACAGCCATATTTATCGATAACTTCCATTGGATCGATACCATTGCCTAATGATTTAGACATTTTACGGCCCTGTGCATCACGCACTAAGCCATGAATCAAGACATCTTTAAACGGTCTTGAATGCATTGCATAGCGTGACTGGAACGCCATTCTGGCAACCCAGAAGAAAATGATATCATAGCCGGTAACCAATACATCATTAGGGAAATAACGATTCAGATCATCGGTATTTTCCGGCCAGCCCAATGTTGAGAAAGGCCACAGAGCACTGGAGAACCAAGTATCTAATACATCCTCATCCTGAATCCAGTTTTCAATATCCTTTGGATCTTCATAGCCGACATAAACCTCACCGCTGTCTTTATGATACCAGGCCGGGATACGGTGTCCCCACCAAAGCTGACGGGAAATACACCAGTCCTCAATATTTTCAAGCCACTGATTAAAAGTCTTTTCAAAACGCAGCGGGTAGAAATTGATTTTCTCCTCTGGATTTTCCTGATGCTTCAAAACCTCTTCTGCCAGCGGCTTCATTTTCACAAACCATTGTTTACTCAGATATGGCTCAACAATTACATCGGTGCGTTCACTGTGCCCTACCTGATGCATATGCTTTTCAATTGAAACAAGATTACCCTCTGCTTCAATTTTCTTAACTAACGCTTTACGGCATTCAAAACGATCCATATCCTTGAATTCACCGCAGCACTCATTCATTGTGCCATCTGGATTCATGCAGATAATTTTTGACAGCTTATACTTTTCACCGATCAAGAAATCATTAGGATCATGCGCCGGTGTACACTTCATCGCACCAGTACCAAATTCAATATCGATATAGCTGTCAGCAATTATCGGCAGTTCATCACCATTTGCCGGATTGATCACATGCTTGCCAATAACATCCGTATACCGCGGATCATCAGGATGTACGCAGACACAAACATCCCCAAACATTGTTTCCGGCCGGGTTGTAGATACATTTAAAATCTGACCGGTTTCCACAACCTTATACTTAAAGGTATACATCGCACCTTCAATCTCTTTATGAATAACCTCAATATTACTCAATGCCGTCTTTGCCTTCGGATCCCAGTTAATAATACGTTCACCGCGGTAAATCAGCCCGTCATTGTATAGATCGACAAAGATTTTCCGTACCGCATGGCTTAATCCTTCATCTAAAGTAAAACGCTCTCTTGAATAATCAAGACTCAGACCCATTTTAGCCCATTGCTGGCGGATATGACTCGCATATTCTTCTTTCCATTCCCACGCGCGGTCTAAAAATTTCTCACGGCCGATGTCATAACGGGAAATGCCTTCTTTTTTCAGCCTTTCATCAACCTTTGCCTGTGTCGCGATACCCGCGTGATCCATTCCCGGCAGCCACAGCATATCATACCCCTTTAACCGTTTATAACGGGCAATGATATCCTGTAAAGTCGTATCCCATGCATGTCCAAGATGCAGCTTACCGGTAACATTCGGCGGCGGTATTACGATGCAGAAAGGATCCTTGCTTTTATCGCCCGCTTTAAAATAACCCTCATCACACCAGGTTTTATAAATATCTTTCTCAACATTCAAATGATCATATTTACTTGCCAGTTCTTTCATTTCTCTCTCTCCATTCTCTTTTTAATAAGCTGTATAAATGCATATCCAAAGCTTCATCTTCACGCGTCACAGCTTCACGCAAAATGCCTTCCTTCACAAAACCAAGACGCTCTAACAGATGCTGACAGGCTGTATTGCCATTCATGTGCATGGCGGTGATCCGTCTTAAATCAAGGATTTCAAAGCCCATTTCCAAAAGCATTTCCATGGCCTCGCTCATATAGCCCTGATGCTGATAAAGGGGGTTCAGCACAAAGCCGACTTGGGCGGTATCCTCTTCAATCGTATGGAAATTGCATGTGCCGATAACCTTGCCTGACGCCTTCAACTCAATCGCATAGGGCGAGGGCAGTCCCATCCGCTCATAGCTTAAGAATTCAACCTTAAGATAATGCTGACACTCTTGAAGGGTTGCACAGGCGGTAAACATAAAATCAGTAACTTCCCTTTCACGCATATATTCATAAATATCCTTTGCATCCTGCAAACTGATTTCTCTTAAATATAAACGCTCCGTTTCAATTTCAGGCATCCGCATCAACACTCACCTCCAAATAAAAAAAGCATCCGCAAAGGACGCTTATTCACGTGGTACCACCTTTATTTGCACAAACATTCATGCCTCTACTCTTTAACGCAGATGAAACGGATTTTCCTACTCAATTCAGAAAATCTACTCCAAGACTACCTTCATTCAGTTTAATGACTTCGTTTCACCAACCCGAAGCTCTCTGCACATGCCGCTGAATTACTCCTTCTCTTCACAGTATTTCTGCGAGCATTATAACGAATTTCAAAAGAAAAAACAAGTCTTAAGGAAGCATTATCAGCATTTTAGGCTCAATTCCTTTATTTTTATTTACATTGCGCAGTTCATTGACATCAACCTGATAACGGCCGGCAATCGTTTCATACGTATCATCAGCCTTCGCGACCACCAGACAGCAGCTCGTATAAACATTATCCGCATCATCAAAAAGATCCTCAATGCTTTCAAAATCAGCCTCCGCTTCCTCCGCTGCCGGTGCCGTTTCGTCAACTGCCTGTACAGTCGGTTCAGCCTGCACAGGGACCGGCTTTTCAGCAAGCTCATCCAAAGCCGGCGGCAAAGTTTCCGTCTTATTATCCTCAATCCCATGAATACCTAAATCAAGCATCAGCAGTATGCCGTCATCAGCAACCCCTTTAACCTTCAGTACCTCAATCGTAAAAGGTTCTGAATTGCTTAATTTGATACGCGGTGCCAGTACATCCAGCTCTAATGTTTCGCTAAAGGAGCGGACTTCATTTTCAACTCGACAGTGACCGCTGATTATAACCGGCCCGACCGCACGCATGCCCCCTGATTCACGGCGGTAATCAAGCTCCGTTTTTGCCTCTACATCAATTACCCCATCAATAGCTAAACCCTTTAATATTCTTTTTTCAATATTCATTTCTTTCATGGCTGCACCTCCACTCCTATCCTATGTCATGTGCCTGATAATAATGCTATTACCAAATAAAAATACTGAGCAAATGACTATCATTTTAAATTTATAAAGCGTACAGTTAATATATAGAAAGCGCTACCAAAATTATAGAGGAGGAATTCTATGAAGAAATATGTCTGTACCATCTGCGGTTATATCTATGATGAAGCAGCCGGCAGTCCTGATCAGGGTATTGCGGCTGATACAAAATGGGAGGATCTGCCTGAAACATGGGTTTGTCCAATTTGTACCGCACCGAAATCAATGTTTAATGAAGTGAAGGAAGAAGTAAAAGAAGAAGCAGAAGAAAAGGAACAAAAGCTGGAAAACAAGCTGAATCTGTCATCGCTTGAAATGAGTATTTTATGTTCAAATCTGGCAAAAGGCTGTGAAAAGCAAGTATTAATGGATGAAATGGCACTGTTTCAAAAGCTTGCCGATTATTTTAAGGCACATGCGAAGAAAACTGTTGATCCGCAGTTTGAAACACTGCGCACGCTGGTCAATGAAAATTTATCCGATATTTATCCGATTGCTTCGCAGACCGCTAAAGAATTAAATGACCGCGGTTCTCTGCGTGCCTTAGTATGGAGTGAAAAGGTATCGCGGATACAGAGCAGCCTGCTTGACCGCTTGCTTAAGGAAGGCAGTGATTTTATTGAAAAAGCCAATGTCTATGTCTGTGAAATCTGCGGTTATATCTATGTTGGTGATGAAGCGCCGGAAATCTGCCCGGTATGCAAGGTACCCAACTTTAAACTGCATAAGATTGAAAGGGGGCAATAATCATGCATGCGTTTAGAAATTTAAGAAACTGTACCAAGGATTGCTTATGTCTGTATGTTTGTCCGACCGGTGCCAGTGATACAGAAAATGGTCAGATTGACTTTAAGAAATGTATTGCCTGCGGCTTATGTGTCAGCGCCTGTCCTTCACACGCAATTTCAATGGTGCCGGATACCTTTGCACCGCAGCAGCGCAAGGCTGATGCAATGAAACAGGAAATGATGAAGCTGATACAAACGATCGCTGAACAGGAGGCAGCCGCTCATGAGCTTGCGAAGCATAGTGATGATAAGGTATTTGCTCAGCTTGCTGCCGCATTAGAGAAATCAAATCGAATTATGGCTGAAGATCTATTCAGAGAAGCCGGTTATATGCTGCCGCAAAGCAAGAATACACATGATTTTTTAAGGTCTTTAAAAGCTGTCAGTGATGATTGTTTCCCAATGGAAGCTGTTGATCAATTATTGACGCTGCTTGATCAAAACGACTAAATATATTTAAAAATCCTTTGCCTTAATGAATCGGGCAAAGGATTCTTTATTATTCAAAGCCTATTAATTCAGGAATTATACCAAAATCAAAGGCAGCTTCTTCTTTATAGTCCAATTTCTCTCCATCCTGCGAGGTAACCGTACCCGCATATCTGAAAATAACCTTTCCATCCTTAATTTCACCATAAGCATAAATGTCAATCGGCTGGATATACTCATACAAATCAGTGATAATGGCATTGTTCCAATCCATGAAAGCAATCAGGTTATCTTCAAAATCCTTTGGCATTGGGCGATTTTCATCAGTGCCAAGCATCAGCGTGATTATCTGTAAGTGAAAGTCCTTGGTTTCTGTATTTTCACTAATGACAAAATGCATATCAGGTTTAAAAGCAAAATAATGATCATAGAGTCCAGCAGCAATAATAACGGTGAATAAAACAGCCAGAACGGCAAGCATCGTTTTCTTTTTCATTTTTTCAAATTCCTCTATTTAAAAAGTGAAATTTATACGCATATAACTGGATTGTATTTTGGTTATTCATAATGCTCCCCCGCCATTCAGTCTTTGATCTTATCCGGATGCAGCGTTTTAAGCCTGCTTTCAGCACTTGCCAGTAAGGTTGCCGCGTCTTCACCAGACTGAGGATATGTGACCGCGCAGCAATAAGGTTCCGCAAAGATTTTCCGGCCCTCAATTCGACGCTTCCAGAACAGCTGAAGAACAAATTCTTCAATGCTTTCTCTTAAGCTGTCATCATAATCAGCAAAAATGGCCACCGCAAATCTATCTTGATCCAAACGTACAGCCAGCGTGCTTTCCGGAAAATTCTGATAGATACTCTCCTTCATGTTGGCTAAATAAGCTAAGACGATGGTACGCTCAGTATTTTGTACAATTTCATAATAATTAGTCAGACCGAAATAAAGCAGCGTCATGTGCTTGTCTTTCTTTAACCGCTGATTCACAAAGTAACAGAAACCTTCAAGATTATATAACCCGCTGTCAGGTTCCGTATAACGAATACGCCGCAGTTCCTGCTGCAGCTGATAGGAACGCTGGGTGAGCAGTATCACAAGAACAATTAAAATCCCACCGGCATAACAAGTCAAATCAGTCAGCAGCTTTTGCTGCTTTGAAAGCCAGCCTTCTTTTGGAATAATGCTTAAGGTCCATGAGGACGGCAGATTAAATTCATGCTTCACCGCATCAGAATAATCAAGCTGATCATCTGATACTGAAATAATCATCTTCTGTTCACCTAACGCATTAACCCGCCATAATTCATAATCATAGCCCTTATCAGTCAGCAAATCAAAACGCATCTGATCTAATACATAATCCTTATCCATGGCTACCACAAGCTCGCCTAAATACTCATTGCCGTCTATAAATGGCAATAGACATAAAAACCCTTCCTGATCGCTGCCTGGCAATACTTCCGGGCCTTCAAAGGTCTTCGTTTTCACAACCTTAGCCAAGGTGTAGCTATAAGAAAATTCACGAATATTCTTCCCCACTAACGAGCCGTAATCTTCCGGCAGCGCCATTTTAACATTGTCACCTTCAAAATATAAAACTGAGAGAATATGTTCATTTTCAGCTATTAGCTGATTGGCTTTTTTCTCAAATAAAGCCAAATCATCAAGATCATCAAAATCAATGCTGTATGCAAGATTGGAACTCATATCTAAATTTTCAAGATTAGCGTATAAATTATCATAATATAAATCAATGACCGCTTTAGCTTCATTCTTTCGCCGTTCAATCATCAATCCTTGAGCCGCATTCCGAATCAGCACGACTACAACCAGCATACAGACAATCAGCATCAGGCTATACAGCCACTTATGTTCAGCTTTCTTCATATACTTCTTCACCATTATTAAACAACGAATAGGTGCCTTTATCATGACGTTTAATTTCATATAAAGCCTTATCCGCATTCGCAATTAAAGTTTCAAGACTATCTCTTTGATTCCAAATACCGGCGCCGATACTGCAGCTGATTTTAATTTCTTGATCGGAATATGAAATATTAAAGCTTAGCTTCTTCACCAATTCAGCTAAAATACTCTTTAATTCTTCAATATCTTCAATATCTCTTAAAATTAATATAAACTCATCACCGCCATAACGGCCTACCGCACCCTCATATTTAGTTTCATAGGCTCGCAGAATCGAACCGATCTGCCGCAGCGCGATATCACCCGCCTGATGACCATGGGTATCATTTAATATTTTTAAATTATCTAAGTCAACAAAACAAAGCACAAGCAGCTTCTGCTCATTGCCTAATAGCTTTTCCGCATGCGCTAAGAAGATCGAGCGCGTCATTACACCGGTCAGGCCATCATGCAGTCCTTTGCTGGACATATTCAGCAATGCTTCAAAATCGACGCTTTCCGGCACATCATCATGATAGAGCTTCTTTTCCAGCTTCTGAATCGATGTGACTAAATGTTCTACAATTGTTTTCTGATTATAGATATGCTTTCTTACAAAAATAAACAGCATAATTTCCGCAAGAACAATCAGCACCGTCGCCAGCAGCAGGATTGGCAGTACCGACATAAACAGTCCTAAAAAATCAACGCTGACTAAAATATCCCAGTTCGTATTTTCAACCGGGCCATAATAAGTAAGCTTTGGGTTCAAGCCTTCCGCGCTCTTAAATGAGCCAGCTTCACGGCTTAACAGCATCGTTTCTAAACTATCTGGGGAAATCTCGACATAGCTGGCTTCTCGAAGGTAATCCGTATAAATGCTGCCATAAGTCAAACCATTGGTCGACGACATAATCTGACCCTTTGAACCAATCAAAACTGCCTCTGCCTCATTCACACTGGCGGCATCCTTCAGGAGTGATACCGTTTCATCAAAATAAATCGATGCAAACAAGCTGCCGACCATCTCATCGGCTTTCATTAACGGCACTGCGATCGTATAATTCAGCGTTACACCATCCGCACCGGCAACAAAGCTGTCAGTAACCAGATTGGTCTTTGTCGTGTAGAGGCGCTGCATATGTTCACGGCTTGCCAGACTTGCCGGTTCTTCGCCAAGCGTATAAACCTGAATATCCTGATCCACATAACAAATAAACATATAGCCGTAATATTCATTGATTTTATCAAGCTTGGCAACCTTTTCCTCCCATGGCACCCCCGGCTCATAAAACTCCGGCAAAGCGGCCAGCGAAGTTAATAGCTTAATGGTCTCATTCACACGCTGAGAAATCTGCGCAGACGCGTTCTGGTAGGCGGATAAAGTCACCTGTCTCATTCTGGAAACCGTAACAAAAACACCGCCCAATAACACAATTAAAAAACTCACGATACCAAAAACGATAAAAACTCTTCGAATCGAAGCTAAAGGAAGGATATAAACATCTTGATTATTCTTAGTTGTCGATTTTTTATTCATGTTATGATTCCTCAATTCTATCGTTTAAGCAGAACTTACAAGCCGATAAACGTTAAATTCACTGTGCAGTAATAAAAAAGGGTATTTAACATCCTGATAAGAAATAATTTCACAAGATATTTTTTACCTTATTTTAATACATTATAAGGCTTTTTTTGTCATTTGTAAAACGTTTTGTAGCACTGCTCTTTAATTATCATTAAATTTGTGTCACTAAGAAACATATGCATATAATCTGAGTATAAGGTTAAAGAAAAAACCTTCAGACACACTCAATGGAGAGTTTGAAGGTTTAATTAATATGTATTCAATTCATCTATGATTTATTCAACCTTGGTATTCAGTTCAACCTTTAGGTTCTTCTTATTCAGCCGATATTCAACGACTTCACGAACGGCTGTATAAATGACCGCAAAAATTGGCACACCGATAAACATGCCTAGAATGCCAAACATCCCGCCGCCGATTACCACCGCAAACAAAATAGCGAGCGACGGCAGTCCCAGCTTATCACCGAGAATGATCGGCCCTAAAATATTGCCGTCAAACTGCTGGATAGCTAAAATCAATAAGGCGAAATACAAGCCCTGTAAAGGATGAATGATCATCAGAATAAAGACACCCGGAATAGCGCCGATAAACGGTCCGAATACCGGAATCATATTGGTCGTACCGACAATTACACTCAGCAGCAAGGCATAAGGCATTTTAAAGATCGTCATCAGCACATAAGTAATCACACCGATAATCACTGAATCAATTGCCTTCCCGACAATAAAATTATTAAAAATATCGGCCGTGATTTTGGCAAAACGAGACAGATAGTCCGCAACCGGCTTAGAACAAAATGCATATGTAGTCCGTTTGATGCCTAAGATAAAATTTTCTTTCTCAAACATGATGTATAAACCTGCCATCATTCCTAAAATAATATTAAAGAAGGTGGAAGTAACCTTACCAGTTAATGTAACCATCTGCGGCAGTGAACTGGAAAAGAAGCTTGTCAAATTAGTAATCAGCTCTTTCTCAAAATCGGTTCCTAAAAATTCATATAAATATGAAATATCAATGTTTTCTCTTACGATTACATCATTAACAAAATCAAAGAAATGACCAAGATAACCCGGTGCTTTATCAATCAGATCAAACAGTGATGTCAGCACCTGCGGAATCAGCAGCCAAAGCAGTGCCGATACCATGATAAAACCAAGAATCAAAGCAAGAATCGCCGCCAGGTTTCTTACTCCCTTGCCTTTTAAGCCTACCTTTTTTAGAAATTCCTCAAACATCATCATTGGCTTGTCAAGCAAAAAAGCGATTGCGAAGCCAAAGATAAATGGGAAGAGTTTGCCGATCATGACGTCAAAACCGGCTCGTAATTCATCAAAACGGTAAAAGGCAAAAAATACGGTGATGCCAATCACAACAACAATGCTGTTGGCAATTACCTTCGACCTGTTTTCTTCTGTAAGTTTTAGATTCATAAAAAACCTCCATAGCTATCATATCATGTCTTTATGAAAGAGTGTGTTAAGCTTCTGTTATTTCTTTTAATAATTTTTCGCATTGCGGATATACGGCATGCCCCTGAATCACCGGTATAGTACCAAAAGGCTTACTGCTTAAGGATAGAATCGGCGGTGTCTGCAGCTGTTTAAACGCATTGCGCCGCAGCGTTGATGTGAACCAGCAAAAATCCTTTACAAATTCCTGCGGATCATCAAGACCATACAGCTTCAGCCAGAAACCATATTTACCTGCAAACAGTTCTTTTGACTGATAGGCGCGCAGATATTCACAAGGGTCCATGCCGGATAAAAGATCGTCTAATAGCTGATCGTGATAGAACCATTTCATCGGATCAAGCTGATCATTTTTCAATTCGGCGCTCGGCGGTGTTTCCCATTCAATCTTATCGCTGACTTCGGGCAGCAGATTCCAAGGAATTACTTCTTTTTCATACAATTCATTGATTTGCTTTGATAAAGCAAACAAGTCGCATTTTGTACAGTCACCAATTGGTGAAAGCACGCCGATGGCATCACCATAGAGTGTACAATACCCCAAAGCAACCTCCACCTTATTGCCATTATTCATTACGACACCGCCGTGGATTGCCGCAAAGCTTGACAGCAGATGGCCTCGTATCCGCGCCTGTATATTTTCCATGACCAGAGACGGCCATTTTGAATCATCATAACCATATTCATTGCAAAGTACATCACGGCTGGCCTCAACCAATTGCGTAATGGCGCCATTATTCAGCCGGATGCCTAAAGCGTTCGCAAGCTGCTGCGCGTTCTGCTTGGTAGCCGATGAATTATGAGCTGTCGCAAGATTATAAGCATAAACCCTGTCAGGGCCAAAAGCCATGGTAATCAATGCGGCATTAACACTGCTGTCCAAACCGCCGGACAAACCGATGATCCACGGCATCTTGCCGCCCAGTACCTGAGCATCAAAAGTCTTAAGACCATAAAGCATCACATCAAGCTCACACAGCTCATGTTTTTGATGATTTGGCTGCTGTGTATCAATCAGCGTCAAGCCGTCATGCAGAAACGGTGCGCTGCTAATCAATTCACCGTCTTCATAATAAGCCGGGCCGCCCGGACAAACAAATACATTTTTACCATAGCTTTCCACACACAGAGCGTTCACATAAACCCCGCTGTGATGCAGACAGCACATCAAATCACGGCAGTATGGATGATGATCAAGATTAATATTGAAAACATCCGCTTCGGTATCAGTGCCGAAGTTCAGCTTCAGCAATTCACCCTTGTATTCAATTTCCGAATCAATCGCGCTGTCTTCAAAATAAAGCGCCTCGTCCATAAAATGATGCTCAGGATGCTTCACTTTCATTCGCGTTTCTTTCTGCCATGCGAAAAAAGCACAATTAAACAAATGCCCATGCCGATACTTCACATTGCCCCAAACAATCGCAATCTGATCGCTGGCTTCAATTAATAATTCATTAAAGCTGTCCGCAAACTGACAAAAATCATCATTCTGCCACAATTCTCCCAAATAAGTCCCGCTCAGCGCATTCTGCGGAAAAACGATCAGTTCTGCCTGCATCGCAATGGCTTCTTTAATCTGAGCCTGCATTTTCAAATAATTCGCCTGACAATCTCCAGGGTTGATCTGCATTGAGCTTAACGCAATCTTCATTCCCTATCACTCCTTTTTAAACACATCATCATTTCGTCTCTGTACTTGCTAAATAATCAGATAAAGTTACAAACTGATACCCCTTTTCAGCTAAAATCGGCAGCATCGCTTCAACCGCCTCAGCAGTGGCATCATATAAATCATGCATTAAAATAATTGAACCGTCTTCTATGTAGGGAAGCACTTCATTTAAAATAGCTTCCTTATTTCTTGTTTTCCAATCCAATGAATCGATATTCCAATTAATCATCCTAAACGGAATCACTTCACGCATCAAATCCGAAACAGCGCCATAGGTCGGTCTTACCAGCTGAATCTCTTTCCCTGTCAAGGCATAAGCGATATCCTGCGTCGCATAAATCTCCTGTCGAATCGCTGCCTCATCTGCGACACTTAAATTGGCATGACTGTAAGAATGGTTGCCGATCTCAAAGCCGTGCTGATAAAGCATCTGTGTCAAATCGCCATAAGCTTCCATCCGATTGCCTAACTCAAAGAAGGTAGCTCTGCCGCCGGCTGCTAAAAAAGCATCCATGATTCTTTTGGTAATCTCTGGTGTAGGACCATCATCAAAAGTAAATACAATCATCGGTTTATTGGGATCAATCGTCATCTTTTCGACTTCTTCATCTCCCTTATATGCCAGTGAAGGCACTTGCGGATTCTTTAACGCGATAAAGCGTTCATGATTGGCATATTCAAATAAACCCAATTCATTGCCATCCTTATCAAAACAGCGAATTCCCTGTTCTTCAATCCGAAAATGCTCGGGAATTTCATTAAACATCGTTTGCAGCTGAACCAGATAATCCGAACGGAATAGTTCTTCGATTTTCAGAATCTTCTGCTGCTTCATATCATAAGTGATAAAGCTTGTGTTAGTCTGCTTCAGCTTTATTTGCTCATCATATACTTTTTCAATAAAACGGATAGTCACATACTGATCAAAGCTTTTCATACTCTCATAATCAAGAAAAACCAAATCATTTTCCTCACCCTGATAAGCGCGGATGGCTGCTACATGATCCTTAATCAGCTGATTCAGCGTCTCATCACTGAACTGCGGATAATGAAGGGCCAATATCACATCGGCTTCACTGAACTCATCCTGCAATGTCTCACCTGCTTTTTTATTATCTAAAGAAACTGATTTGAACTCTTGATAACGATCTTCCTTCCGTCCTAAGAAGATCAATGACACCAGCAAAACCATGACAGCTAATAATGCCAGAACCAAAATTTTCAAACGGTCAAATTCAAACCGCTGCTTTCCCATAGTTTCACCTCTCATTTCTTAGTTTACCATGGTCCAGCAAAACGTTCAAATAATTACCTATTAAAAATTTCTTAAGTTTTTTTAAATTATCGATACAGCAACAATTCACTGACAGTTACCAGCTGATACCCGCGCTCCTGAAGCAGAGGAATTAACTCGATGGCGGCCTGCACACTGGTCGGATAAATATCATGCATCAAAATAATATCCTTATCCCGCACATTATTTAATGTCACTTCAATGATTTTCTGCGTATCCTTACTGGCCCAATCACGGGTATCTAAATCCCAAAGAATCAAATCATAATCAAGAATTCGTGAAACAGTGTCATTTTTAGAACCATAAGGCGGCCTTACAAGCTTGGGATAGATATGAACAATTGATTCAATCGCCTGCTGGGTATCCTCAACCTCCTTGATTATTTCCTTTTCTGATAATTTAGTCAGCTGACGGTGATCCATCGTATGATTACCGATTTCATTGCCCTCCAATACCATTCGCTGCAAAGCCTGCGGGAACTTTTCAACCATGCTGCCAAGCACGAAAAAAGTAGCGCTGCAGTTATATTCCTTTAACGCGTCTAAAAGCTGCTCCGTATACTTATTGGGCCCGTCATCAAAGGTTAAGGCAACCATCGGTTTATTAGGATCAATGATCTTTGTCGGTTCATATAAAATTTCATCATAGGTTAAATATACGGGATTGCTGTTTTCAAGCTTGGTGAAATCCTTTAATTCTTCATAAGTAAAGACAGCCTCATGAATCTGCTGATCAGCAAAATTATCAAAATAAAATGTAATTGTATCTTGATCCAGATAGAAATTCTGGAAATTCTCAGCTTTCGGCATGACAGCCATTTTATAATCAATGGAGCTGCCGGCTGTTTCATCGCTTTGCCGCAAACGCTCATCAATTTTTTGCGCCAAGCTCTTAATCTGCTTCGCATCAAACGCGTCTTCAAACGTATAGCTTTGACTGCCGTCACCATTACTTAAAAAAGTCTTTACTTCTTCCTTATCACCACGCAGAATCTTAACCATCAATGAGATAAAATCATCATTGTGATTTAACCGATACGACATATTGAATTCACAGTCACCATCAATAGCCGCAAATTCCTGATTCAGTTCTTCACTTAATGCTTTCAGCTGTTCATCAAGCAAGGGAGCATTTAAGGTAGGATAAACCAGCATCATCTTTTTATCCTCACCGCTTTCATAATTCATATTCACATCTTCTTTAACCGGATTCACTGATTTATGACAGCCGCAAATCATCAGTGAGAGTATACTAATCACCATTAAGAATCGTTTCATTTTTATCACCTTTTCATTCTAGTATAGAAATTCAGAATGAAAAACTTGCCTCTTTTTGATTAAAATTCCACTTTTCTAACAATACTTTAAAATGTGAAAAACGCGTATTTATGCTGATAAATCTTAACTTTCAGTAAAAACCGGTCAATGAAAGCGTTAATCATTGTATTTTTTCACAAATAAATTGTAATTAGCTATTCCTTATAGTATAATTTTAAAGTTAAAAAGGTGGAATTTACATGAGTAAACAGAAAATTATTAATATTGCCGTAATTGCCCACGTTGATGCCGGTAAGTCAACATTGGTGGATGCATTTTTAAATCAAAGCCACGTATTCCGTTCTAACGAAGAAGTTGTGGAATGCGTTATGGATAGCAATGATCTTGAGCGTGAACGCGGGATCACCATTTATTCTAAAAACTGCAGTGTAAACTATAAGGATTACAAAATCAACATTGTCGACACACCGGGACATGCTGACTTTTCAAGTGAAGTAGAACGGATCATCAAAACCGTAGATACCGTTATTCTGCTTGTCGATTCAGCCGAGGGTCCGATGCCTCAGACACGTTTCGTATTATCTAAATCATTAGAAATGGGTCTTCGTCCAATCCTTTTGATCAACAAGATCGATAAGAAGGATCAGCGCGCGGAAGAGGTTGTCGATGAGGTTTATGATCTGTTCCTTGATTTGAATGCTAATGATGAACAGCTAGACTTCCCAATTCTGTACGGTATTGCGAAGCGCGGCATTGTTCAGCATTCTTTAGACGAAGAAGGTACAAGCATTGAACCATTATTTGAAACCATCCTGAATCATGTGGAAGCTTATCCGGATTTAGATGAAGAGCCGCTTCAGATGCAGGTATCCGCCTTGGCATACGATGATTATATCGGACGTTTGGGAATCGGCCGTATTTACAGCGGTGTTCTGAAAGAAGGCCAAAATGTGGCAGTTTGTGACGGTGACGGCAATATCCGTCAGAAGTCAGTCAATCAGATTTTTGCTTATCAGGGCTTAAAGCGTGTAGCTGTATCAGAAGCGCACAGCGGTGATATCGTGGTAATCAGCGGTATTGCTGATATTTCCATCGGTGAAACTTTATGTGATAAAGATAATATTATGCCGATGCCGACGATTAAAATTGAAGAGCCTACCTTATCGATGAATTTCATTGTAAATAAATCACCGTTTGCTGGTCAGTCAGGTAAATTTGTTACATCAAGAAATCTAAAAGAACGTTTGGAAAAGGAATTAGAAGTCAATGTCGGCTTAAAGGTTGAACCCACTGAGAGCGGTGACTGTTTCAAAGTCAGCGGCCGCGGTGAGCTGCATATTTCTATTCTGCTTGAAAATATGCGCCGTGAAGGTTTTGAGATTGCCGTTTCAAAACCAGAAGTTATTATGCATCGGGATGAAGAAAACCGCATTGTTGAACCGGTTGAAGAGGTTGTTGCCATCGCGCCAAGCGAATATTCAGGTACAATTATTTCTAAACTGAATCTGCGTAAAGGTGTTATGGTGGATATGGATGAAGAAAACGGCTATTGCCGCATTACATACAGCGCGCCGACCCGCGGCTTGCTGGGCTACCGTTCAGAATTCATCAATGATACCCGCGGTGAAGGTACTTTAGTCCGCCGAATCAAGGGTTATGAGCCATTTAAGGGTGAAATTACTCAGCGTGCAAACGGTGCGATGATTTCCACTGAAACAGGCAAAGCAATGACTTATGCCTTATGGAATCTGCAGGAGAGAGGCACATTATTCATTACTCCGCAAACTGAGGTATATGAAGGAATGATTATCGGTATGAGTGCAAGAAATACCGATTTAGAAGTTAACCCAATTAAGAATAAGAAGCTGACTGCGATTCGTTCTTCAGGCAATGATGAAGCAATGAAGCTGACACCGGCAAAGATTATGTCGCTGGAAGAAGCGTTAGAATTTATCAATGATGATGAACTTGTAGAAATCACACCAGATACGATTCGTCTGCGTAAAAAAGGTCTTACACCTTTTGACCGTAAACAGTATTACCGTGAACTTGTTAAATCTCAGGAAACCGAACAATAATTATGAACAGCATGTCAAAATAGAATGGCATGCTGTTTTATTTTATTGCTGATCGTGTGTATACTATATATAACTAACTCCAGATTATAAGGATGAAAATTATGATTAATAAAAACAGTTTAAAATCATTGTCTGATCACCATAAAATATTGATCCGGGAAGAAAGCTATGCCTACTTATTGCCATGTGTTGAACTCAGTCATTTAATTTCCAATTTTACGATTACCTTTCCTGATAAAACTACGATTTCTGATGATTATACAATTATGCCGCATGGCAGCGGTACACTTGTTTTCTTTCAATATAATGATAAACTACACAGCTTTGTATTCGGACCGACGACAAAGCCGGTTAAAGTTGGTGATCTTGCTAACCAGTGCAGCATTATCTTCATCATTGAATATCAGCCGGCCGGCTTTTTCCCTTTTGCAAATATCAACCAAAAAGAGCTTACCGACTGCATCATCCCTTTTTCAATGATTAATGATTCTCTTGATTCAGCGATGCGCGCAATTTTAGAAGCAGCATGCTCTGCCGATGAGCTAATAATGAATTTTGAAGCCGTTCTGCTCCAAAACATTCAATTCCCCTACCCTGAAGAATTAGCGCTTGCATTGCAGTTGATTATTCAAAGCAGCGGTATCAGCAGCGCCGCAGCTATCGCCGCTCATGTCTCTTATAGCCCCAGGCATCTAAACCGGCTGTTCAATTTATATTTAGGAATGAGCATTAAGGGATTCTCACGATTAGTAAGAATCAATAAATCAATTCAACTGCTGAATGAGAATCGATCAATAAGTGAAATTTGTGAAATATTAAGTTATTATGATAGTTCGCATTTTGTGAAGGACTTTAAAATCGTGTGCCAGCTGACCCCTCAGGAATATCGAGCTCACATGTCCGATTTTTACAGTGAAATCGCCAAGTTTTAAACCTATAATATTTTTATATGAAACAGAAAGAGAGATTGATAAGATGAAATTTAATGAAACGACAATTCGTATTTTAGTTCGTAAAAATTATGGAGAATGCTATGATTTCTATACCGAGAAAATAGGACTGATACCAGTATGGGGCGATCGCAGCGGCCCCTACACTTCTTTTACCGTAAGTCCTGATCTGCCGCCATGTTTCGCTATATTTGACGGCAGTGCAATGTCTTTGTTTCCCGGCTATTCACAGCCTGATACAGATAAACAGCCTGATACAATAGCGGCTGTCATCCCTACCCTTAACTTAGATGCAGACTATCAGCGTCTGAAAGCGGCGGGTGTTGATTTTCTCAATGAACCGCAAACAATAGAAGCATGGGGGATGCGCTGTACCTACTTCAGAGATCCTGAAGGTAATCTTTTTGAATTAAATGACGGTGATATTTAAGGAGTATAGATTATGAATTGGGAACCTTGGACAGGCTGTTATATGCACAGTGATGGCTGTGCAAATTGTTATTTTTATGGGCCGCATGCCAAACGGTTTGGCCAAAATACCATCAAGAAAACAGATAAATTTGATTGGCCGATAAGAAAAAATGCTAAGGGTGACTATAATATCAAGGGTAATAAAATACTTGCGACTTGTTTTGCTACTGATTTCTTTTTGCCGGAAGCAGACGCGTGGCGCGAGGAAATTTGGGCGATGATCAGAGAACGGTCTGACATTGATTTCTTGATTTTAACAAAGCGGATTGATCGGTTTATGACTTCACTGCCTGCTGATTGGGGCGATGGTTATAACAATGTTAATCTTGGCTGCACTGTTGAAAATCAAAAAGCGGCTGACTATCGGCTGCCATTATTTCTATCTTATCCAATAAAACGCCGTTTCATTGCCTGCGCACCTTTACTGGAAGCCATTGATTTAAGACCCTATCTTCATGGTGTTGATCATGTGAGTGTTGGCGGTGAAACAGGCCGTGACGCCCGTGTTTGTAATTATGACTGGGTTCTTGACCTGCATACACAATGCCAAGCAGCCAACGTGACTTTCTGGTTTAAAAATACCGGTTCTAAGTTTGCCCATGATGGTGTGATTGAAAATATTAATCCCTTTAAACAAACATCAAGAGCAAGGGAATTAGGTATCGATATATCCGATGGCAAACGATTGTTTTAAAATATCAAACTGCATAAAGAAAACCTGATCCAATGACCAGGTTTTTTTCTACATTTCTTTATCAAATTTAATCCGATAATAAATACTAATACCAACTACAAGCAAATAACAGCCAACCAGCATTAGCACAAGAACCGCATCCACACCCATTAATGAAAACGTAAGCAGCAGCGCGGCAAAGATATAAATCATGCTGTCATAAGCCTTAGCTTTAGCCTGATTAGCAATCAGGATGTTTCGCTCATCTTTAGATTCAATGGCTATCTGGCGGTAAGCATCCGGTGATTTAGCCAATGTTTTGGCTTGTATCCAAATCCCCATGCCATGTCCAAAGATACCGCAGCCAACACCGATAAATATATACGGCAGAGTCTGCATGATACCTTCAGATACCTGTGTTTTCAAAATCAGCAGACCGGCTGCCAAAAGCAATAAACCGCCAATAATCATAATTAGATATTGCATTTGTTTTTTCATCATTGATCCTCCTCGTAGATAAAGATCTCCTCAATTGTAAGATTAAAATATTTAGCTATTTTAAACGCTAGCAGAATAGAGGGATTATACCTTCCATTCTCTAAAGAACTGATTGTTTGTCTAGATACTTCAAGCAGATCGGCCAGCTCCTCTTGTTTGATGCCTTGACTCTTGCGAATTTCTTCAAGTCTGTTTTTCAATCGTTCATCCCTCCTTTGGAAAGTTAACTTTACATCTTTAGTATAGTGCTGATTTTCACTTATGTCAAGGAAACTTTACAAAATAAAAACTGATTATAATTAAATAATCAGCAATTTAATACATTCAGCCAACCCTCTTGGATTTTCTATCATCGGCAAATGGCAGCTGTCGGCGATAAAATGAAAGTTTAGCTTATTGATTGTTTGATGATCAAGACATAAATCAGTGATACGCTCAGGATAATCGGGTACATTTCGATCGCCATAAATTATATCGATCCTCTGCTTAAGATTATGAATCAGCGGTGTATAATCGAATTCGTCCTGCAATGAAGCTATCAATTCATTTGACGCATAGGCGCTCTCCTGCTTCAGCATTAACTTAATTTCATCATATTCCATCATATGTTCAGCCGTCATTAAATTACGATAAAAGGGATTCGCGGGTCTTAAGTTTGTTTCAATTAAGATTAAATGCTGACAATCAATACCCATTACCGCTAACTGAAGGGCAATCACCCCACCCATTGAATGGGCGATAATAACATCATAATGCTTATCCTTTACCTTCGGCCAAACCCATTTAGTCAGATCCATAACCTCGAAAGCCGATGCGGTTACCTCATGCGGATAAGTCAAAATGTCTGTCTTTAACTCTTGCATATTATTTAATAACGGCTGCCAAATAGCTTCCGTACAATTTAATCCATAAAGCAATAACGCTTTTTTCACAGTACCATCTCCCAAGCTATTATATCATATGTGTTTATATATATGCTTCTTATTGTTTCAGCTGTACGATGGGTTATAGTTTTGTTATAATAGCAATAGAAACGAGGATTTGTCTATGGATCAAGATTTACTGTTAGAAGGAAATATATCGGTAAAGGCAGCTTTGCTTGCAAAGGTGCGTACCGTCTGCGAGGTTATTGTTGATGAGCATAAAAATGATAAGGATACCCGTTATATATTGGCCAAGGCTTATGAAGCGGGTGTTGAGGTGAAAAAGGTCAGCCGTGACGCAATTGACGATATCGCTGAGGGGAAAACCCATGGCGGTTTGATTGCCCGAGTGAGTGAGCGCAGATATCAGTCATTAGCGGATGTGATAAATCTTTCAAACCCCTTTTTAGCACTGGTCGAGGGTGTTGAAGACCCATTCAACTTTGGTTATTTATGCCGAATCCTTTATGCGGCTGGCTGTGATGGCCTTTTAGTCAGTTCCCGCAACTGGAGCAGTGCCGCAAAGGTGGTTACTAAATCGAGTGCCGGAGCCAGCGAATATCTGCCGATAATACCGATAGAAGATTTTGATGAGGCTTTAAGCCAGCTGCATGAACGGCAAATTAAAATCTATTGTGCAATGCGGGAAAACGCGATTGAATACTATGACGCTGATTTTAAATCACCTGTCTGCATCGCGATCGGCGGTGAGATGCGCGGTCTAAGTAAAACAGTTCTGTCGCATTCAGATCAAAACATCTATATTCCCTATCCCAATGATTTCCGCAACGCGTTAAATGCTGCCGGAGCAGCTTCAGCCATTGCCTTTGAATGTGTGAGACAGCGACGCCATAAGTAAGAAAACAGAGAGTTCTGATTCATTTCCAACAATGACAAACTCTCTGTTTTAATTAATTATAATAACATTGATTAAGAATCATTAGTCTTTCTGATCGTAAGCTTTAACCTCTACACTCTGCTTTTCAAAATCAATAAATGTTTGAAAGGCATAGCGGTTTTCATCCTCATCCCAGATTTCCACAAATACAGGTGTAACCTCAATCAAAATCTCAGTGTCTTCATGACTGTAAGCATTATAGCTCTGCCAAAGATATTTTTTATAAGCTGTTTCAAATTTACGTCCTTCCTCTTCCACAACTAAACCTTTATTGACAGCGATCCCTTCGATCTGCACACCGCCGACACATAAGGCTACTCTTGGGTTTTTGAAAAGCTGCTGCGTCTTTCTGAAATTTTTATCGGTCTTAAAATAGATTTTATCATCGTAAAATAAACAGCTCACATTTCTTACCATTACATAATCATCCACACTGGACGCCAATGCCATAATCTTACTTGTTCCCAGTTTTTTAAACATTAATGCTTTTGCTTCATTAAATTCCATTTTCTTTGCCTCCTATTTATAGATATTTATGAATCAAACCGCTGATTTTCTTATACACGATCAGCGTTACTGCACAATTCGCCGCCGTCTTAATGATGTTAAATGGCAGAATGCCAATCAGCGCCAGTGATGAAACATCATTAATCAGCGGATTAATACTGTGGCTTGAGGTTACAATTGAATCCATGGTCATGCCATATAGATTGATATAAAAAGGAATGATCATTGTAAGATTCGTAATTACCGCTGTGATAATACAAAGCAGCGCACCCGCAATCAGTCCCTGAATTGCCCCCTTTCTGGTTTTATTCTTTTGATAGATTATGGCTGCCGGCAGAACCATCGCGCAGCTTAACATCAGCCCCTGCAGCTCCCCTACCAGCATCGACTTGCTGCCGGATATTATAAGCTGAATCAAAATCTTAACCAGAATAATTAAAAACGCACTGAACGGCCCTAACGCAAATCCACCGATCAGTTCCGGCACACCCGCCAGATCAAAGCTTAAAAAGGGCGGCATAAAGGGTAGTGGAAAGCGAAACAGCATCAGCACAGAAGCTAGGGCACCCATCATGCCAATCAGCGTCAAATGCTTCATTGAAAAAGCTTTATGCATAGAAATACCTCCAATCAAAAAAAAGGAAACGAAAAAAATTCGTCTCCGAGTGTACACAGAAAATGTCTTTTCTCATCCGGACTTTAACCGTCGGTTCTGGAATTTCACCAGATCAGCTGCTGTTTCGCAGGTCATGGACTTTACCATCGGTAGGGACTTACACCCCGCCACAAAGACTTGATATTCAATTTTGAATGCAGGTTATGCCGAAACATCCTCTGTAATTCTATTATAAGCAGTTCATCAAGCAAATACAATCCCAAAATAAATTTTTACTTTACGACCTTTATATCATAGACATTTTCCACGCCTAGAAAATGAATCAATGCTTTCGTATATAAAGCTGAATATACAAATAAAAATAATACAAGAATGATCATAATCAGCATAAAATCTGTGGTCATTTGCTGAAGCAGCATATAAAGCAGAGTATAAAGAATCATACCTAGCACAAACATTGTGATGATAGCGAAGCGTTTTAAACCAACTCTCAGCACCTTCTTACAATGAGCGCATCTCACCCGAGTATTCCATTGTACGAGTGAAAAAGGGATATGGTGTCCGCAGAATGGGCATTTCAGCTCAATATCAGTCAGCTGATGCCAAATTTTCATAAAGCCTTCCATACGCTTAATCCACAAACAAGAATCCACAGAAAATGTAGATCATGTTAATAAAGAAAGAATTAACACCAAAGAAAAACAAAACCTCAGATACAACCGCAATTTCAAACAGTCCCAGCTGCATCAAGACCAAAAACAAGACAATAATGATTGCCAGTACCTTTTTCAGCACTGCCGGATTGCGGCGTTTACGGCTTTTATTCAATGAAGTGCCAAATAAAAATAAAGCACTTACGGTAATAATCGTCAGCAGCATCGCGGTAAAGTTGCTGTAAAAGTAAGTATTGACCAGCTTTACGATGAACGCTGATAAAAAGATAATCAATACCGGATAGCCTAAACGCTTTACATCATCCATTATTCATCCAGCGTGATACTTGTCATCACGTCTCCATTATGCATATTGCGGACTGCGCCCATATTATCGGTTACACAGCCAAATACCGTATGTACGCCATCTAAATGCGGCTGAGGTTCATGACAGATAAAGAACTGACAGCAGCCGGTATCCTTACCGCGGTGAGCCATTGATAAAGCCCCAGTCACATGCTTATGCGGATTATTCTTTGTCTCACATGGAATTGTATATCCCAAATCACCAGCACCGGTGCCGTAAGGGCAGCCGCCTTGTGATACGAAATTTTTAATTACCCGATGAAAGGTTTTACCGTTATAATAGCCTTCTTTAATTAATTTCACAAAATTGCCGACCGTAATCGGAGCTTCTTCTTCATAAAGTTCAAATGGGATCACTGCCCCGTTTGCCATTGTAATTTTACCAGTTAACATTTGTTTCCTCCTTAAATCCTGTATATAAATATATCATTTTTCAGCGGCTTTTTAAAGTATCAATCAAAAGAAAACCGTACCTTTCCATGAGGTACGGCAGTGATTATATGATTTGCGCAAAATTTTGTGAATTGATAAAGCGAATCTTACGCTTACGAATGATTTCATTGCCAAAAACAGCGTCAAATTCAAGATCCTTAAAAATATTAGTACGGCCGGTTATAATATTTTCAAATACTAAATTAGACTGATGAAATTTGAAGCGCACTTCATTAACAAGTGATAGATGGGTTGTCTCTAAGCCATGCACACCAAGCACGATGGCCTCACCATCATCCACCTTTTTGATTTTATCATCATCGATAATATGCTCTGAGATCCAGCTAGTTTTCGCACCGCTGTCAAAACCTGCCAATGCGTATTCCTTTTTGCCGTTAAGGACAACCAGCGTTGGAAACATACCGCTGATCATATTGCAGCTGCTGACTTCGCCCTGATATTGAATGACATTAAATGTGCGGTTGGCATCATCAATTTCAAAATCCAGCTGACTGAGAATATCCCAGCCTAAGATTCCTTCAATCCCCGTCAATGAGATGCCAAACAAGGTTGGACTGATATCCTGCAAAGAGGAAAGCACCATCGGCTGATTGACTAATTCCAAGGCACCGACGCGAAGCTTTTTCACAACTGCCGCGGATAATTCCTTAGCACTGCCGGCAAAGCTTTCAATCTGCATGACACCCTGATTGCTTTCACAGCCGCATTCTTTAGCGCATTTCTCTGTGATTGCGGAAACCTGAGCCCCGGTATCAAGCAAAAAGCTTTTTTCAATGTCATTAACTGAAACATTGATCAGATATAAACCAAACAGATTTTTACGCAGCGGCACACTGAATTCCGGCAGATACAGCCGTTTTTCCTGAGCCGGGCCGCCGTTCGCGAGATTCTGATAAACCTCTTCCAGTTTGGCATGATGCATCGAAGAAGCCATAACCCGATTCAATAAGCGCTGATATTGGGGTGTATTCTGTATCATTGACGGTTTTGTATCAACAACATAGCATTTATGTGAATTAAACATTGCTTGTTTCCTCACTTTCATAAACGATCTCACCATTGATCATCGTTTTCATTACCTCTGCTTCATAAGATAATAAATTGCCTTTCACAAATACGAGATCCGCATCCTTGCCGCTCTCAAGGCTGCCGACCCGATCAGCAATGCCTAGGATTTCCGCAGGATTGATCGTAATAGCCTTTAACGCTTCCATTTCATCAAGACCATGCTTTACCGCCAAGGCCGCGCACAGACTCAGGTATTCTTGAGGAATAACCGGTGAATCTGTGATTATAGCAATTTTAACACCTGCTTTATTTAAAATGCCCGGTGTATTAAAGCTTTTTTCCTTTAACTCAAATTTAGATTTATTTCCCAAGCTTGGTCCTACCAAAGCCGGAAAACCACTGGCTTTTACTTCATCTAAAATCAGATGCCCTTCCGTACAGTGATCGAGAGTACAGTTCAGATCAAACTCCTTCACGATCCGCAGGGCGGTTAAGATATCATCAGCACGATGAGCATGAATTTTTAACGGCATCTTTTTTTGAATTACCGGAATCAGTGCTTCCAGCTTCATATCTAAAGCCGGACGTTTGCTGATATCATCACCGGCCGCTTCTTTTTTAGCCAGATATTCCTTAGTTTTCAATAGCGTTTCACGCAGATAAGCCGCAGTCTGCATGCGTGTCTTAATCTTGCTGTTTTGATAAACGCGTTTCGGATTTTCACCAAAGGCAACCTTCATTGCGACATTATCTTTTATAATCATTTTATCGATACAAGTACCGTTTGTTTTATAAGTAGTAAAAGTACCGCCGATTACATTCGCGCTGCCCGGCCCCGCGCAGACGCTTGTAACACCATGACTGCATGCCAGACGCACCGTTTCATCCATTGGGTTGATCCCGTCAATCGCGCGCAGCTGCGGGGTGATGGGATCAGTGCTCTCATTGACATCATTGCCTTCAAACTGAATACTTGATTCATGAAGACCTAGATGGCAGTGAGCCTCAATAAGACCTGGATAAATGTTAAATCCAGAAGCATCAATTATCTGTTTCGCATCAACTGCCAAATCCTTGCCGACTGCTTTAATCTTGCCGTTATCAATCAGGATATCACCTTGCAGAATACCCGCTTTACCCATAGTATAAATCATTCCATTTTTAATTAGAAGCATAAAGAACCTCCTCGCTTATCAGTATTATACACCAAAACTAAAAATTACACTATTTCGATCTCGATCATTGAGCGTCAGACTGCAAACATGTATAATAGTTTCAGGAGGATTCTGCAATGAAAACAAATAAAGAACATTTAGTAATACAATCTGTACAAGGACGCGTCCATCATCCGACCATGCGCGGGGCTGGATATCGGGTCGGCTTTGACGGCTGGGGACGAATCCCAATGGCTACCGGCGGTATTACCTATAATTACGCGATTGGTGATTGCTGCATGGGAATTGCCGGTGATCATATTGAACCGGGGGTCAGCTTAAAGAACGCGGATGCCAGTGAAAATGACGCAATGAATGCTTTTGCCTGTGTCGGCAATACCGCAAAAGTATTAACTGGTGATGCCAAGGGTGAGCTGGGCTTTGTGACCGGCAAGCATGGCGGCATTGATCATGTCATGATTTACTTTCCGAGTGAAACACTTGAAAAAATGGCTGTTGATGACAAGGTGCTGATTAAGGCACATGGTCAAGGCATGAAGCTGCTGGATTATGAAGAGGTCATGGTTATGAATACTGATCCTGAACTCTTTGATAAGCTGGGAATTGAGGAAAAAGACGGCAAGCTGATCGTCCCGGTAACCCACATCATACCTGCTTATCTGATGGGCAGCGGTCTTGGTTCGGCGACCTTAATGAGCGGTGATTATGATATTACAACTCAAGATAAAGAAGCCGTTAAAGAGCTGGGATTAGATACGCTGCGCTTTGGCGATATCGTTTATATCCAAGATAATGATGGTCATAATGGCGCGCATTATCTGAAAGGCAGCGGCAGTGTCGGTGTCATTGTCCATTCAGATTCCTTTACTTCAGGTCATGGTCCTGGTGTCTGTGTCATGCTGACATGTAAAAAGGATACATTGAAACCCAAAATCTGCAAAGATGCCAATATTGCCAATTATCTTTTAAAATAGTAACTTGGCTGCGCAAAGCGGTTTCGGCGATGCGGACATTTTTAGATTCAATAGCAGTCGTTTTACGATAAAAAGTGATACCACACAATAAAGGAGCCTTATGGAAATCATTGAAGCATCAAGAAAATTTATATATCGCAATGCCCGGCCGCTCGATCTAGCACGCTGGCATTATCTATTTGAAAATGGCAGCAAACAACCGGTGATAGACGCCTTAAGCAGCTATCAAAATCCAGACGGCGGCTTTGCGAATGCCCTTGAGCCGGATTGCTGGAATCCTAATTCATTGCCAATCCAAACATGGGTAGCAACCAGAATCATTGATGAAATTGAATTAAACGATAAGCAGCATCCACTCATCACCAACCTTTTAAATTATCTGGAAACAACCACTGCCTTTGATGGTCATTGCTGGCATGGCTTAAATAACGTTTCCTCAAATAACGAATATCCGCATGCACCTTGGTGGTCTTACGATGCTGAAGCTGGCTCAGGCTATAATCCAACCGCAAGCTTAATCGGCTTTATCCTGAAATACGCAGACAAAACATCATCGATTTACAACTTAGGCACCCGCCTGTTAATTGAAGCTTATGATTATTTAAAAGCGAATACACCGCTTGCTTCAATGCATGAAACGGCATGCTTTGTCGAACTGTATGATTATTTAACCGCTGAGCCTCTTAACATCATCGATTTAAACGAATTTAAAGCTTTATGTATGCAGTCAATGAAAGCACTGCTAACTTTTGAAACATCATTATGGGATACCACTTACAGCTGCAAGCCCTCTTTATTCATCAAGAATAAGAAGAGTGATTTCTATCCTGAATTGGCAGAGCTGTGCACCTATGAATGTAAATTCATCAAACAGACTCAAAATGTTGATGGTACATGGAACGTAACATGGGATTGGGGTGAATATCCTAGAGAATGGTCAATCAGTGAAAATTGGTGGAAGAGCGATATTATCATTAAAAACATAAAATTTTTAAAATCTATGATTTAAAAAAACGGCATATTGTGCCGTTTTCATATGCTTAATAGCTGACTGCTGTTTTCAGTCGTAGGTTATTGCTCTGCCATTCCTCTTCTTTGCATAAATGATCAAACATATTGTTTGTCTCTTCAAGCTGAGCATTGCCAATTTCTGAATAATAATCTTTCCAAACCTCATCCATTAAGGATTCCAGCTTCTTCTCCATCTCAAGCATTTCACATTCTCTTTTTGTCATTATTTCTCATCCCTTTAACTAGCATGTATTATTTTACCTGAATAAAAATCACATACAAGACTTGATTTTTATAATCTTTGCTAAATCTTAACAAAGTTTTCACTTTTTCTTCACATCGGCATGTAATAATAGGATTAGGTGATACGATGAAAAAATTAGTAAGTATTATTATTCCCGTATATAATGTTGAGGATTACCTCACTTTTTGTCTTGATTCACTGCTGAATCAGACTTATGAAGATCTTGAGGTAATTGCTGTGGATGATGGTTCAACCGATAACTCATTAGCTATTTTAAATGCTTATGCGGCAATGGATCAGCGTCTGCGTGTAATCTCACAAGCAAACAGCGGCCCGTCAGCAGCTCGTAATTTGGGCTTGTCGATGTGTCATGGTGAATACATAACGTTTATGGACAGTGATGACTGGGCAGAGCTGACTCTGATTGAAAAGCTGGTAAATGCCTTGGAAACTGATCAAAGCGATATCGCGATCTGCGGACACTGGATTGCCGGCAGTCATTATAAATTGAAGGTCAGAAGCCGCAAGTCATGGGTTCTTGATCAGAAGCAGGCTGTGAAAATGATTCTTCAGGATAAGGTCATTAAGAATTATGCATGGGGAAAAATGATCCGCCGAAGTCTGCTGCCCGCACTGCAATTCCCTGTCGATCAGATCTATGAGGATGTGCGTTCAGTCTATAAAGTATTTCTTCAGGCATCCCGCTTTTCGCTGCTGAATGAACCGCTTTATTATTACCGGATGCGTCAGGGAAGCATTACCTATTCACTGCCTGCGATGAATGCCGCTGAGATGAAAAAAGCTTATCAGGAACAGCGTCATGAGATTGCGAAGTTTTATCCTGAGCTGATCAGCTGCACCGATATGAATCTCTTTAAAGCCAATTTTCTAATTCTTTATACTGCTGCCCGTGATAAGCTGATGATGATTAAGCCGGTTTAACGCTGGCTTTTTTTCTTTACTTCATCCGCTGATTATGCTAAATTGAAACTGACGAAATGAGGAATGAGTATGGGTACTTCATCAAGAAGAATGGATATATTTAATCTACTACAAAAGAATAAGGCGGTGGAAGTCAGCGAGCTGGCCCGTTTGTTTAATGTATCGACAATGACGATTCGGCGTGATTTAGAAATGCTTGAAAAGCAGGGCTTAGTAACAAAGAATTATGGCGGCGCGCAGCTGAATCAGGGGGCTGCGATTGAACCGAGCTTCACCTTAAAACAGAAAACCCAAATGAATTGTAAGAGTGCGATTGCCAAGGAAGCGGCCCGTTTTGTACAGGATGGCGACAGTATTCTTATCGACTGCGGTACAACCACCCTGCAGCTTTGCCGTTTCATTCAGGACAAGCGGATAACGGTTATTACGAATTCGTGGCCGGCGGTCAGCTATCTGCAGGCGAACCCCAAGATTAAGCTGATTCTGGCGCCCGGCATTTATTCAAGCACCAGCAATGGCGTAATTTCTGCCATGACAATTGATTTTTTCCATCAGTTTCAAGCTGATAAGGTATTTGTCGGCAGTCAGGGTTTTGATTTAAAAGAGGGTGCCACAGTACCGGACATGGAGGATTGTCAGGTTAAGCGGGCGCTGATTAAAAGCGGACGTAAAAAATTTCTCATGATTGACCATGAGAAATTCAACACTCATTATCTATGCCGGCACGCAGCTGCCAGTGAATTTGATGTTATTATTACTGACAATCAGCTTGACGCTGCTTTGCGAGCTGAGGCTGAAGCATTAAAACTGCCATTGATTCTGGCTAAAGATTAAGCCGCAATGGCTTTTTTTCTATTAAAAACTATACGATATTCTCACCCAGCAAGATCTTAGGCATCGTTATCAGACAGCGGTTCCAGCGTTTATAAAACTTTTCCAAGCCTCGCTTAGACACCTGCGCATGAACCTCTTCATTTTCAACTGTCCAATGCAAAATATATGTTACTTTTCCGATATATCTGGTTAAACGAAGCGGCGCCTTGCCTTCTTTTACTGCATTGAAATCTTCTTGCCGATGAGTGCGCTTGATGTATTTTACATCTATAACACCAGGTTGTGAAAGATAAAATTCCGCAACCTCTTTCATTAACGCCTCAATTTCATCCTGCTTATCAATTTTAGCTTCATAAATACATATTTCATTAAACATTATACTTCCTCCGCGGCTCTAAATTACAAGCTTAATTCAACACATAAAATCAGGCAAGAATTAAATGGACAGCTTCCAGGCTATTCACGATAGATGCGTTTATGGGTACGAAAATGCAGCTTCCATTTGCAGCAGTCATTCAAGTGCAGCATAACATGACGGGTGGGCGGCATCAGCAATAAACCCGCAACATCCTTTTTGCCCCAATAATCAAGCAGCCAGATTGAATCTTCATGCTCACTTACACCCTTGACAGCCCGTATTTTATCTAAATCTTCTGCCTTTACCTGACGCCGCATATCCCCCGCCTGAAGCTCGCTCACAATGGTTCGGGTACGCCGTGATACTTGCCTGCAATAATTCAACAAAGCATTGATATCCACCTGATGACTGAATTGAAGAATTTCATCATCTGACCAAGCATTGCCAGTATCAGTAAACTCAATCCCCATAGCCTGCTGCCACATAGAATCAAAAAGCTGTTCCTGTCTGGCGACAAGATAATTCATCGTTAAATCTTCAATGCGAGCCGTATGCCACAGCACCCATGCTATCGTCTCATCGCTGCTGGCAGCCATAGCGGTATATTCCTGAACTGTCAGATCATTTAAAAGCGCATCAACCTCATTCAAAGCTGTCATCATATTGTCTGAAGGATGCAGTGACGCATGAATGGCTAAAAACAATTCTTTGGCGGCTTCAAGCTGGTCTGGCTTACGAATTATCTTTTGTAATGCTTTATGCTGTTCACTTAAGCCTTCACCAAAATACTTCATGAATTATCCTCCATGTCCCTGCATTATTCCATAGCGATGCCTAACTCATGAAGCAGCCCCTTGACAATTGCCATACTTAGCTGATTCTGACCATCATCACTCATCAGAAAATCAGCCTCTTCATTGTCAGTTAAAAAGCCCATTTCCACAATGATGCTCGGTATTTCATTCTCCATCAGCAGCTGCAGAAGATTCACTGACGCATCCTTGGGTTCCCGGTTAGGCAAGCCGTCAATCTTCTGTAACTGCGCATTGACTGCATCACTCAGCGCCATGGCCTTCGCATCATCAAAATACACATAAATCTCACTGCCCTTAACCTCACCGGCCAGATCGGTTGAATTACAATGCAGGGATACAAAATAACTGGCATTAGATGCATTGGCAATCGCACTGCGTCCGCGCAGATCTGCCACATTATCATCAGGCCAAGGTACATTATCATCCTCACGGGTCATAATGACATTCACCCCATAATACTCAAGCGCGCTTTTAATCTTCTTGGCTACGGTCAAATCAATATCCTTCTCCAAGATACCGTTATAAGACACCGCTCCATTATCATAACCGCCATGTCCCGGATCTATAACAACGGTTGGCTTTGACTGCTGTTCCACAATCGGCGGTTCTATATTCGCGTTAACATCCTCATGCGTAAACAGACCAATCAAAAATTGAATACTCATCACCAAGAGAACGATTATTGTTAAACATCCACCTGCGAAAATAATACAATGCTTTATATTTAAACGTCTGCGGCGTTTCATATTTATCACCATCCAGCTATTATTAAACCTTATTTGCTGCCTGATTGCTACTAATTATGAATAATCCGACAATTTCCCATAATTAAAAGCCGCGTTAAGCCTGCTCCTGCTTCATGTCATTAATGATTTCCATAATGATCTCATAGGAATCACTTTCTTTATTTAACAGAGCTTTATAGCGATCAAAAATCTTTAACGTTTTCTGCGGATACTCATCAAGATAAGCTAATCCATAATAAAGAATCGCTTCTGTTTTATCATTACGCTTATCAATGGCTGCCAGCAGCATCTTTTCACCTTTGGGATTCTTCAAAGCCACATAGGCAGTTGCCAATTCAACTTCAAGCGCATAAGCCAGAAAATCATTCACATAGCTGAACTGCTTATTGAAGCGGAGCACAAAATCAATGATTTTTTGGTAATAGCACGGATCATTCATTCTCCCCTGTTCCATGCATTCATCCAGATAATCAATGATGATGCTGTGCAGATCAATGCCGTCATTTACCTCATAAGTGATGCGGTCAAAATTATCTAAATCAAAACATTTGCACATCTTAAAGAAACGCTGAAAACAACTCTCCAGCTGCGCAATTTTTTCGCAATCATCAAGCTCAGCCTCACATAAGTCATCAAGCCGTTTAGAAATTAAGCCGTAATGTTCAAATTTAAAATGATGAAACTTGCTGAGAATGAGATATATTGCCTCATCAATGAAATCACGCGGATAAATGCTGCATGTATCATCAATCGTACATGTTTCAAAAATTTTATCTGAAACCTTTAAATCATTCCAATTCTTTGTCAATTCATCAACGATCTGTTCATAGCTCCATGTGCAGCCCATTGCCTTTAGATTTTCCATCATCAATGACTGATCCATTGTTTCAAGATCAGCATACATTTTATCCATTTTTTCAGCTAATTGCTTTTCATCTATCATCATTATTTACGCTCTCTTTCTATACAGCTGATTAATGCTTCGATAAATCGCTCATCATCAGCCTCACTTCGTTTTTTTATATGCCCAAAGCGCTTAGTCTGTTTGCGGATTTTAATCCCGTCGCTGCGCTGATTTAAAAGCTGAAGAATGCTTCCATCATCAAATTCCATGCCTGAGGGATGCAGACAGACTGCCCCTTTACCCAAGGCGAGAGCAGCCAGACCGGTATCCTGAGTAACCAGCAAATCTCCCTTTGTGATACGTTTTAAAATCTCAAAATCAGCATGATCATGACCCTGATCAACAATAATGATTTCTATGCCGTCAATCGCATACTGATGAGCCGTATCACATACCAGAGTAACCGGTATATCCCTTTGCTGAGTGATCCATAAGCATTCATCAATGACCGGACAGCCATCACCATCAATAAACAGACGCATTATTCCTCACCACTCAGCAGACCAGCTTTAATAAATGCCTTCGCAAAGCCATCATGCTCTAAATCATCCGTAACAAAATCAGCGACTTGTTTCAGGCTTTCCTTCGCATTCCCCATGGCAATTCCCAGATTGCATAGCTTTATCATATCAATATCATTGCCGCCATCACCAATCGCAATCGTTTGACTAAGATCAGCATTCAGATGCTCAAGCAGCTTCAAGATTGTTTTTGACTTAGATACACCCTTGATGGCAATTTCACCGCTTTCCTTACCAAAAACCGGTACCGTACATGGAATGATTTCAAAACGGTCCTTGAATTGATCCGCGATCCTTTGATACGGCTGACTGCCTTCAAGGAAACATATCTTGCTGACATCTTTATCATAATAATCACGACTATTTATAAGACAGGCAGTAAAAGGGTGATCCTTCACCTTTTCAATCTGCATCAGCTTCATCAAATGAGGAATACAGTTTTCACTGGCATATAGACCACCGCTGCACTCCACAAAGTAATCCATCTGATAGCTGTCTAATGCATCTACAATTGCTCTGATGTCTGCTTGTTCCATCACTAAATGCATCAACACCTCGCCATGATCCTCAAGATAACTGCCGCCCGCACAGATAAAGCCGTCAAACCCGATAGCCATAATATTTGCGTGTAATTCTGCCTTGCTGCGGCCGGTGGATAGATAAAGCTTATGGCCCTTCTTCTTCAATTGTTCACATGCCCATAGTGTACTCTTTGCCAAAACGCCGTCATTGCCGACTAACGTGCCATCTACATCAATGAATATGATTTTCTGTTCCATAGCTATTCCTCATTCTTTCCCCTACTATTATAAAAGATAAAGTTCTTGCTGTCTATCAAGCCAAAGAAAAAGAACCCGCAAAAATTTGGGTTCTTTATAAACCACACTGTCACCATAACAATGGCCCGCTTCATTTTTCTTTACTTATATCCGTTAGTCGTTTAATCCCTGCTGAATCAATCAAAGACTGCATTTGTTCCCTTGCCATCCGATTCAATTCTATCAATCGATCCTCGCGGTTCAAACCGCGTTTAATCAACTCGGCATTAAAGCTTTCCATATTAGAAAGTATAATAAGTTGCTGCAAGGTTGCATGATCACGAATATTTCCATCTAATCTCGGATTTGCATCTCGCCATTGTTTTGCCGTTTTACCAAACATTGCTACATTTAAGACATCGGCTTCTGTTGCATATGTAAAGCTCTGATATTGTTTTGGCAGTTCCGGTACAATCAGGTGTTCTTTGATAGCGTCCGTATGAATTCGGTAATTGATTTTTGAAATCTCACGGTTCATATTCCAATTAAGAGAAAGCCTGCTGTTTTCATCCGCCTTTAACCGTTGATAATCCGTGATAATGTATAGTTTGAATTCCGGCGAAATCCACGAAGCAAATTCAAATGCAATGTCTTTATGAGCATAAGTCGCTGCATAACGACCTTGTTTTGTAACCACCCCAATAGCGTGAATGTCTGTCACCCATTTTTTAGGTGTCATAACAAAAGCATTGCTACCTGAATCATTTTTAATTGCCTCGAATTCGAGGTAATTAAAGTCAGGATTATTGAGTTGTTCCCACAGACCCAGAAATTCAATGGTACTTCTGTTCCTCATCCAGTTTTGAATTACATACCCCGGATATTCGGGATTTTTATATTTCGCAATATCAGTTAAAGAAATATAGTCATCATAACTTCCATCCGACACAACAGAAATTTGCATCCCCTTAGCACTTAATTTTGCTTTTAAGACCTTTTCTTCCTTCATTTCTAACCTCCACCATTTTTTTCATTATATCAAATCCTATACTAAATGTCTTCCTTTTAACCCATCAGTTTGGAAAACTTCGACATTATATGATGCTACTTTTAATTGTATTCTAACTCCGCGCAGAACACGGGCACCATTTGGGCATCATTGGCTTATTTTACACAGTTTGAACAGGAGAAAAAAAGAAATGCTGCACTTCCGCATAAACACTATGTTTTTGCTAGAGTGCAGCATTTCACAAGTAGATTTTCAATATATAACGTTTGACGAGACAGCGAAATTTTGCTATTTTCTATGCATTTTGAATAAAATCAAGCAACTGCTGAGCGGCCTCATTTAAGCCTGTGCGGTCTTCTTTACTAAAGCCCAAATGCGTAAAGATTTCACCAACAAAGACATTATTGGCATACAGACAATCAAATACCTTATCAATCAGCGGTGCGCAGACATCTTGCTTCTGCATCGGTCCGAAAGGATTCGCAAAATAAGTCTTTGATAAACCAACTTCCTGCGTTGTACCCAATGCCATACGCTGACCCTGAATGCAAATATTCTTTACTTCTTCCTTATCGTCAATTCTTCTTAAACCGATAGCTTCACCATAGTTATTGGCATAGGCGAACAGATCAATGCGATGATTTGTCGCAACCACATCATAAGGCGCTGCCGGTGTAATAACACGCGCATTCGCACTGTCTGGATTTAAGAATACTGAACGGTCCATATCACGATATGGCGTACCCTTATCAAGGTCATCCAAACGGATAAAGGCTCCGATTTCTGTACCCTGACCATAAGGGATGCCGTCTTCGATATGAATCGTACCCATATCATCAAAGACAACTTCAATATCCGAAATCACTTCATTGCCTAAGGCACGCAGCGCTTCAATTGATTCAGACTTACCGGCTCCGGAATCACCCATCAGCATGATTCCCTTGCGCTTGCCATCCTTCAACGTAATATTTACAAACGCGCCGTGAATTGGCAGCCAGCCCTTCTGCATCATTGCCAGATTATGCAAAGTCAGTGACATTTTCTTAATATAGCCAAAATACTCAATCTGCTGACCATAAGATACAGAACCAACCCAAATATCTTCTTCGGTATCATGATAGAAAGTTGTTTCATTCTTACCGTCCTGATTACCAAACAGACAGATCAGATCCGGTTTTTTCGCGCATTCATCAGCCGTTGCAATTTCAAATAAGTTTGCCAGTGAAATACCTGAACACATAAAATCACGATGGAAATAAATGAACGCTAACATACTGCCGATCTTAGCCGGGAAACAGAACCATTCATCCGCATTGCCGCTGAACGTATCAACCGGATTATCCGCTCTTTCCACAAACATCCCTGTACGTTTATTAGAACGTGTTGTCAGCAGTAAAGGTGTACGCAGCATGACTGAATCAAACATTGGGATTTCTTTAAGCCGGTCATATCTTGCAGATAATTTACTCTTATTAATCCGCACTGCCGCTGCCGCATTTGTTCCTGCCTGCAGCTGACGGTATACCTTATTCTTTCTGCCCTGAACCTTTTGTTCAAGATTACGATAAATATCACGAATCAAACGGTTAAAATTAGAATCTGCCGTTACATAGCTAGATTCCTGAAGGGCATTCCCTGATCCGATATTAGTTACTGAAAAACGCTGATGACGTTTCCAGAAATTATACAGTTCTTCAATGAAATCGAGCAGCAAAGTCTTATCATTCAGATAATAGCTCTCTACTTCATCACATTCTAAAATTGTCAGTTCTCTGAAAAGCTTTGTAATTTCAACCTTAGCCTGACGGGTTGATTTACCATTAACAGCCCATGCATATAATTCAGGGTCCGTAGTTTCCAAATCATCAATAAAAGATTCCACAAGATTTTTAAACGTTGGTGAATTCAACAGCTCTGCCGGTGTACTTGCATACGATGCGCTGAAATTCAGTATTGCCATCTGTTCATTCATATACAATGTTTCTTTCATCTTTTATCCCTCGTATCTTTCTATAAGCCTACATTCTATCGTACGCTTAGCCTTTCTAATTATACACACAAAAATTTTCAGTGTAAAGTTAGTTCTTTTTCATTCTTTAATGAAAACTCTTACATCTTTTAAAAACGATTCTTTACTTCATCAATAACCTTTGATAATTCAACATCAAAGCTTTCAGCTTCATCACGCATCTTAAACTCAACAAGACCTTCGCCAAGTTTACGGCCCAAAGTGATACGGCATGGAATACCTACTAAATCCATATCCTTGAATTTAACACCCGGACGCTCATCACGATCATCAAGCAGTACCTCAAAGCCTGCCGCGCTCAGCTGTTCATATAATTCTGCCGCTGCTTTTTTCTGCGCTTCATCCTTCATTGAAACAATCACTAAAGCCACTTGGAACGGCGCAACTGATTTAGGCCAGATCAAACCGTGTTCATCATTATGCTGTTCCGCAATCGCCGCCATGCAGCGTTCCAGACCAATACCGTAGCTGCCCATTACAACTGGATTCAGCTTATTATTAGCATCAAGATAATTCAGTCCCATAGTCTGAGCATACTTAGTACCCAGCTTAAACGTATTGCCAACCTCAATACCCTTGGTAAATACAAGCTTTTTACCGCAGCATGGACAAACATCACCCGCTTGAACACAGGCCACATCAGCAACAAGATCCGCTTTAAAATCCTTTAAGTTAACATTTTCAATATGATAATTCGTCTTATTGGCACCAACAATGAAGTTTTTCATCTTCGCAACCTCACGGTCCATGACAATCTTAATCCCTAAACCGACTGGACCGGCAAAACCGACAGCCGCTTTTGTAATCCGTTCTACATCATCAAAAGCCGCTAATTCAATCTCATTTGCCTGCAGCAATTTCAATGCCTTAGTTTCATTTAATTCACGATTTCCCTTAAGCAGGAAGGCTACAAATTCACCATCTACCTTATAGATTAATGTCTTTACAAAAGAATCAGCCGTTTTATTGAAGAAAGCAGCTACCTCATCGATGGTTTTCGCATGCGGTGTTTCCACTTCATTCATCGCTAATTCAGCCTCATCGCTGACCTCACTTGTATCGATAACCTCAGTAATTTCTAAATTACTTGAGAAGTCACAGCCCTCACATTGAACGACTGTATCCTCACCAATTTCACAGATTGCCTGAAATTCCTCAGAAAGCAAGCCGCCCATAGCACCAGTATCTGCCTTAACGATCTTATAATTTAAACCCATGCGGTCAAAGCAAGCCTTATAAGCGTTAAACATTTTCATATAAGATGTATGCAGGCCCTCAAGATCAGTATCAAAAGAATAAGCATCCTTCATAATAAACTCACGGACACGGATCAAGCCATAACGAGGACGCGTTTCATCACGGTATTTTGTTTGAATCTGATAAAGATTATACGGAAAGCTCTTATAAGAAGCACCATTCATACTTGCGGCTACCGCAAATAATTCCTCATGGGTTGGTCCTAATACATAATTTTTCTGATAACGGTCCTTTAACGCAAACATATTGCTGCCAAACGCTTCACGGCGGCCAGACTTTTCATAAACCTCTTCAAGAATCAGGGCTGGCATCAATAATTCCTGAGCACCGGTACGATCCATTTCCTCACGAACAATATTTTCTACCTTTTTTAATACCCGATGTCCCATCGGCATAATCATATATACGCCATTGCTGGTTTTCTTGATCATTCCGCTTCTGACTAGCAGGTTGCCGCTTGTTGATTCTTCATCCTTAGCATTTTCTCTTAATGTATAAAAGAAGCTCTCACTCAATTTCATTTTTCTTTTCTCCCTTAATAAATTGTACTGCGATCCTTAATCATCACTTTACGGATCATATCATTTTTCTCCACCGGAAATGGTATCCTGGTGGTTAGTATCTGCATCGGCTTATTCGCTACTTCAATTTTCTCATTCATTTCATCAAAGCAGTCACCGATAATCAATGGTTCATTGGTTATATGCGGGCCAAATACCTCAGCCTGACAGCCCGGTTTGAAATTATTTCTCACCAGAATCGTTGCCATTTGGGTCGATGCATCATACGACAGCACACTGGCGATAAATTCCTGTGTAACACCGGCACCATTAACACCATACAGATGAGCGCTGAATTTCGGCAGGCCGGCATAGAAACCAACATCAGCCGGGCGGTTTTCCGCTTTGCTTAATTCTGACAGGAAGAACGCCATCCGCGCTTCACTGATTTCACCCTTTTCATATACCTCATCGATCAGCATACGGTATGCTTTCACAACCGTGGCTATGTAATACGTCGATTTCATCCGGCCTTCAATTTTTAATGAAGCAACACCGGCATGAATCAGATCCGGAATATAACGGGCTGCCATCAGATCCTTGCTGCTCATTGAGAACAGCTCCTGATCATCATTCAGCTTTTCATCGCCCTTATACAGCCGGTATTTCCAACGGCAGCTTTGTGCACAGCCACCGCGGTTCGCATCACGATTGGTCATATTGTTAGATAACGTACAGCGGCCGGAATAGGAAATACACATTCCGCCATGAATAAAGGCTTCGATGGGCAGCGGCGAAGCAGCCGTTGTTGCCTTAATATCTTCAAGCGTACATTCCCGAGCCAAAACCACCCGATCAACACCCTTGCTTTGCCAAAATTTAGCAGCCAATGAATTGCATGTGGAATGCTGGGTACTCAAATGCACCTCAAGCTTAGGTGCTACCGCTTTGGCAGTCATCGCGATTGTTGCGCTGGCACAAATAACAGCCGTTACCCCGGCATCCTCCAACTGTTTTAAATATTCCTTTAAATCATGCATATCTTCTTCATGCGGCAGCATATTCACGGTCACATGAATACGCGCGCCATGAGCATCAGCAAACTTAACTGCCTCTTGGATATCCTCGATATCAAAATTGCTTGCCCGGGAACGCAGAGAGAATTTTTTGCCGCCGATATAAACAGCATCAGCACCATACAAGATTGCTATTTTCAAACGTTCAAGATCACCGGCTGGTGATAATAATTCAATTCTCTGTCTCATACATTCACCTTCACTGTACTTGTTTTCTTATACATAAAACCGGTACTGATATTCTGATTCGGATATTGCTTCTGATATGCTTCAAACATTTCTAACCCGGACTTTCTGCCTTCAAGCACATCACGATAATCACGGGCAGTCTGAGCAACCTCATCACTGCTCATAAACAGACTTCCAATACGCAAAGACTGTATCCCTGCCTTGACTAAATCATTCACTTCATTAAATGAACATAAAGTAAAGCCGGTAAACACATGCGTACCAAGCTCATCTTCGATAATCGGCATATGCTCATCACGATTTTCTTCCATTAAATATAAATCATGATTGTTTTCAAGATCAAATTCACGGCCCAGAAATTCATAATAGCTGGTTAATAAACGACGCTTGGAATGCATCATATTCAACCGGCCATGAATCAGCACTTCTAAATTACCCTTGACCTGAGCGGCAATGCCAATCATTTCTTCCTTGGTGATTTCCTTTGATAATGTAACACCATTGATACCCTGATCAAGATAAAACTGTGCGTCAGCCGCATTGGTAATCAGTGTATCTGGATTGTAAATCAATTTATCTTTCATTGCTAATTCATCGGCTAACTGTAAAACCGCGCAGTCAGTGAAATAAATCTGGTCTACATTCATAGCTTTTAATAATTGCAGTTCATCACGGCACGCTTCACATTCACTTTCAGTAAAAAAACGTGTCAGCTGAACGGCGCTTTTCATATTTAATTCATGGAGCAGTTTTGTTCCTTCTTCAATTTGTTGATTAGTGAATACCCCAGCGGGTCGCGCACTAAAAAACGGCAACGCGAAGAGAACCGTATTAATTCCTGCATCATGGTACTTTTTAATATCTGCCAATTCATAACTAGCAGCACTTAACTCGAACATTTGCCACTCTCCTATCAACTACCTGTATTATTATACTGTTTTTACGGCTTTCTGTATAGCAAAACAAATGAATAAAAGCGGATTAAAGATGGGATTTTGCGGCTGTATTAGGTGAAATTGATGATAAAACAGTGAATTGCAGGGGATGATGAAATGATTTAGTGCTCTTAAGCGTGAAATGCATGCATGCTTAGATAATTATGTCATGCGCGTAAAAGAAAAGGGCGATTGCCCTCATTCTTTTGATTTTTAGATAGATGCTGAATAGAATATAACAGTCATTGGGGGTTTACTGATATAGACATTCAGCTGTTAATATTTAATAAAACTCATTCCCTATTAAAAACACATTAATTATAAAACCTCATGACAATCACGGCCATAACAAAATGGAGTTGGAATAGGATCATCATCACCTGGAATTGGCGGAGTAACGATTCCAGAGAACATAATACCTGCAACTAAAAATACCTTAAATAATTTCATTCTATCGCCTCTCGTGCAATAGAATAACACACCTTGTAATTATTTTGTGAATTTTAGGAGTTACCTTCCTTTTTTATGCATTTTGAATACTTTTTATTACATTTTCCTAAACTTATCAGAAATCTTCATTAGTTTTCTTCTATTTACTTCATGATGATTATGGTCTTTTAAGAGTAATTTAATTTCATTTGTAAATACAATATAGTAAAAGGAGTCGTGTGATTCAACATTAGGCAAAACATATGAATCTAGATAATTGATAAGTCTTGCAAAATCATCATTCATGCTTTTCAGGTAGTAATATTCATAGAAGACTTTTTCTCTTTCGGTAATTATTTTGCAATTTTCTACTGGTAGCATAACAAAATCCGAAGTAAAATCATTTTCACAATATTCAATCAATTTCAAACAAATAGCACTCTTAACATAATACTTTTCAAATCTAATTGTTTCTAAAAAGTATTTTTTTGATTTCAAATAATACCCATTCTCAAAATAATTTAATGCCAAATTCATTCTTCCTTGCATAACTAATTCTTGATTTACTTTTATGTCTTTATTATTAACTATATCGTTAAAGCAATCTTCGTATCTTTCAATTGATTTTTCCTGTATATTGCCAATCAACCAAAACAATTTGCTATATACCAGTAATAAGCCGTTATAGTTTTTCTTTTCACTATATTCCTGATCTATTTTCATTAATATCTTTAAACTATCGATATGATATTTAACGGAAAGCAAATAGCTAGCATAATTCAATTGATTAACACTATAAAATGAGTTTTTTAAATTCAAAGTGTTAAATATAAAATTAGCTTTAAAGAATGTTTTTGAACCTTCATGAAAATCATAAAATTTAAAACAAAACTTAAATATTACATTAGATAAGACATCTATAATATCTTGATTCAAATATTGCATTGACTTAATAAAATGATCTATCTCCTCTTCAACCATAACACTGACAAAACTAAATTTGTAAATCATTTCAAACGCTCTGATGTACTCATACTCAATGATATATTTCCGATATGGCTCTAACCTTTTAATCGTCTCATAACAGATTTTCTCCATCATTTTCGTATCATACCATTCAACTGCATCTCTTAACAGCCTGCATTGGTTTAAAATATAGTCATCCATATCATGCCGGTAATTATAATTAAAACCTAATTTTGCCAATGCGCCCAAATAAAATTCATCATTCTTAGCGGGAATATCCTTATTAAAATTAGTCGCTACCTGCCTTGAACAAACATTTTCGATCAGATCAAATAAAGTAATCCCCATTTCCTTTTGATAGATTCTGATCAATCTTCCTACTCTGATCTTATTCTTGTTACTGATAACTATTTCCTCAGCCATTCGACATCACCTTTCTTCAGGGGTTTAAATTAACCATTAAAATCAGATTTGTAAATATTTAATCACATAATAATTATATCAATAATCAATACTATTCTGCTAGTATAGCTTCATATACAACGTCTTGTTGAATGATGGAGTTTGCTTCCCAATGCGTTTCTGATATATAATACAAAAAAGGAGGAATACGTCGTGCAAGATGATTGGTATAATAATTTTTTAAAGGAATGTGAAGGAATATCGATGAACGAGGTTTGTCCTCATTGCGGGCGCAAGGCATTAGTTCGGGTTGCTGATCTTGATTATGTTTTTACCTGTTCAGCCTGTGGTCATACATTTGAATTTGATGGCCGTTATGCGGATGAACTTGATTATCTGATTGCCAGAAAGCAATAAAGCAGAAGCTGTTTAGCCTCTGCTTTACTTTTTATTATAGTGGTTATTCTTTATGCGTTATATTTATCTGTATCAAGCATATTTTCGCTCTTGGCGACAATCACACTGGTTGCTGAATCACCAACAACATTTAATGAGGTAACCAACATTTCAATCGGTCGGTTAATTGCCAGTATTAAACTATAAGCCAATAATGCCGGATCGTTTGTATAGCCCATGGCAGTCAGGATCGTGAATAAGATTACAGCGCCTGCTCCCGGTGCAGCCGGTGTCCCCACAGATGCAATTAAAGCCAGTACAGCGATTAAAGCAATATTGCCGAAAGTTACTTGATAACCAGCGCTCGCGGCAATGAAGATAGCAGCAATTACCTGCATAATGGCAGTACCGTTCATATTAACAGTCATGCCTAATGGCAGTACAAATGATGCAATTTCTTCATTAACACCTAATTCTTCAGTTGTCGTCTTAGTATTTAATGGCAGAGTTGCTGCACTTGATGAGGTTGAGAAACCAAACAGCGCTACTTTTGAAATCTTGCCGATAAATTTTTTAGCACTTAAACCAGTTGTCAGTCTTACAATAATACCATAAGCTACAAATAAGAACAGTAAGAGACAAATAATCGTTGTTACGACGTAAGTTAAAGCCGGTTTTAAGTGATCGATGCCGTAAATCGCAAAGGTTCTGGTAATCAGCACGAAGATTGCTGCCGGTCCAAAATTATTAACAACATAACTCAGGAATACTACAACGATGTCATTGATTTCCTGACACAGCTTTTTAAACACGGTAACCTTATCACCTAGCTTAAGGATTGCCAGACCAAACACAACTGCCAGAACAACAATTGATAAGACACGGCCGTTATTTGAGAATACATCGAAGATATTATTAGGAACTGCCTGAATGAAGATCAGCAGCGGATTGCTTCCCGCCTTACCGGCAGCCGCCGTTAATTCGCCAACTTCACCTACACTGAAGCCGCCTAAATGATAAACAGCAAAGCCTACCGCCCCTGCGAACAGAAGCGCGATGAATGAAGTAATCAAGAACCATTTGATTGTTTTAAATGAGATTCTGCCTAATTTCTTCGCGTCTGACATATCGCAGATTGCCAGCGTGATGGAAGTAAATACCATCGGAATAATGATCAGCTGCAAAGCATTGATGAAAATCTGCCCTAAGATATAGAAAATACCAATTGCATTTGTTGCGCCTTCCGCTGTGATATCCTGAAACAGCAGATTATTAATGAATGTCCAGGTAGATGCCTGTCCGGAGCTTATTAATGATTCACGCAGGAAGATGCAGCCAGCGCCGCAAAGCAGTCCAATCGCTAATGCAATGGCCATCTTCATGGCTAATTTTGATCCTTGATTCTTTGTCATATGTGTCCTCCTCGTATAAAAAAGATCCTACCATTAAAGTTAGCAGGATCTTGAGCCTCATACGAAAAAAACAATGAATTTCAATCCCCTTCATAACCTCTCTGGATTATTTTAAAGGTTCTTTTTAAACCTGATTTAGTATAAATCATGAAAGCCGGTGCTGTCAACGATTATTCACGATTTCTTTTATGTAAGCTATTACAGTTTCTAAATAACCATAAATTTATAAATAATACTTAAATAATAGATAAAGAGGGGTGAATTGCTTCACTCCTCATATTACTTAATGATTTTGCTGTTTTTTGTGGAAGATGCATAAGCCTGCAAAGCCTGCCGCAATGATTGCTATACCGATATACGGCTGTTTCAGAATAGTCATTAATACCATGACATCCAGGCAATCATGACCAACTCCTGCCGCGCCATAAGCCGCGTAGTCAAAAATCGTAAACAGGAAGGCAGAGCCGACGATTAACAAGAAGCCATAAATCAAACCCGCAATGACAGCTCCGCGGCTGCCGCCTTGTGCGTTGCCATAAATACCGGCAACCCCGCCGGTAAAGAACGCGCCGATAATAGATACCAAAGGTACTACGCCAAAGAGGGCAGAACTTACAACCATACCGAGTATCATGCCGATAACCGCTGTTACAAAGCCAATCATTAAGCTGTTTGGCGCAAATGCGAACAATGCGGGAACATCAAGTGCTGGAATAGCACCTGGTACAATTTTATCAGAAATACCCTTAAAGGCCGGTACCAGCTCACCTAAGAACATCCGCACACCTTGCAGCAGAACCATGATGCCGGCAGTGAACCCGAGAGCTTTTAAAATACCATAAATAATATAATTTGTTTCACCGGCATAAGGAGCAACCGCTTCCGGGCCGGCCATAATAACGACTAACAGATAGAATACACCCATAACGATGGATACCGACATAGAAGTATCTTTAAAGAATTCCAGTGATTCAGGTAATTTAATATCTTCTGCATTTTTTGATTTATCACCCAGCAGACCGCCGATATAACCTGCTGGCACAGTACCAAGCGTTGTCAGATGGGCAATCGCAAAATTATCATTGCCGGTAACCTTACGCACCATCGGCTGTCCGATTGCAGGGAAGATAACCATCAGCATTCCCTGCAGAATACTGCCTATCACAACAATCATCGTCTCATTGAAACCGCCGATATACAGACTGCCAGCGACTGCCACAGATAAGATCCACATCATATGGCCAGTCAGGAAGATATATTTTAACGGGCTGAAACGGGCAATTAAGACGTTGACGACAAAGCCGATGCCCATGATCAAGGCGCTTGTAGTAGCAATAATCGGAACTGCGCTTTGCATCGCACCCACTACGGCTTCTGATGAAGTTGCGAAGCCCTGAAGATTGAATACGGCCGAGAATAAATCAACAAACGGCAGAATTTCCGTGACGATCAAACTTGAGCCAGCGGATAAAACCAGCATACCAATGGCTGTTTTTACTGAACCGGAGAATACTTCACCAGCGCTTTTCTTCTGCAGCAGCAAACCAATCAGCGCAACTAATCCAAGGATTATTGCCGGTGTCTGAAAAATATTGAGAATAAAATCTAACATAAGTCAAAACCCCTTTCTTTAATGTTCATGACTGTCAAGATATGCTTTAAGCTTCCCCTTAACCTCTTCAACATCCATAATGTTATTGACATACACAACATTATCTTGATCCGCAAAATGCTTACGGAAGCTTTCCGTGGTTATGATTAAATCACAGGGCTTACCCTTTACGGTTCCCATATCCCAATGTTCAATCTTACACTTAACGCCAAGCTGATTCATGGCAGTATCTGCAGTCATTTTCAAAATCAAGCTTGAACCTACACCTAAACCGCATACTGTAATAATTTTTAACATTTTCTTGCTCCCTTCTATAAGCAATCAATTAAATCATGATAATGCTTAATATGCTCAGCATTGATAGCATCACCCCGATCCAGATTCGAGCTGACATAGGTTGGCGGTACATACCCTTGTTCAGCACATATTTCAATGACCCGCGCCGTTATACAATCCATCACCAGCATACCAAGTATCGTTGACGTACCCGTGAATTTATCAGGCACGTTCGGCATGGAAAGACACGCGTCACCAAGCTCACATTTCAAATCAATTACCACATCCGCGATATCCTTCAGATTCTTGCCTGATGAATGACGGGAACTGACCTGATCAGAAAATGCCTTTGATGTCAGCGCGATAACCTTCATGCCGATTTCCTTAGCGGTAAGTGCCATATCAATGACACCGGCATTGCGGCCGGAGATGGAAACGATAATCATCGTATCGTCACCGCTGACATTTTCCAGCTTCAAATACTCGCCCGCGAAGCCCTCGACCCGCTCCTGAATCGTGCTTAGCTTCGCTTTGGGAAATAACGCGAGATGCGGTATCAGCAAGGCATTTACCGGAACAAGTCCGCCAGCCCGATAAAATACCTCCATGGCAAACATTTGGGAATGACCGCAGCCAAATACATGAATCAGACGTTTTTTCATCACTGAAGCCGCGCCATAACGGGCTGCCTGTTCAATCTGTTCCCTCTCATCATAAAATTGATGCTTCATCTGATCCATTACAATGTCATAGAATTCCTCATGCTTCATTTTTGTTTCCTCCTAGTATTTTTTCAACATTGCCGCAATTTCTGCTTTCGATCCATGATTTCTGATCAAATTGATAAATTCCGTATCCTGAAGCAGTGAAGCAAGACTCATAATCATTGCCATATGTGAATCTGAGTCAACAGCCCCAAAACCGAACGCGCAATCTATCTCTTGATTCTCAAAATCATCAAATACGATTTTATGCTTGAATGTTACCAGTGACAGACATGCCTCCTTTACATCTGAACCTGGCTTGCCATGAAAGAAAGCAACTCCTTCCACCAGAATCATATAGGGACCATATGTCTCAATAACATCAATCATCGTCTGTATAAATGCTTCATTCACCTTGCCCTGATCGACCAGCAATTCACCGCAGAGCTGCACTGCATCCCGCCAATCCTTTGCATCCGCATCTGTCAAAATTAAATCTTCAGTAAGTATATCTTTTATCATAAGTGTCCTCCTATTGGTTATGACATCATTACCAGTTACATTATTTTTTTTCTGAGATATCAATCAGACATCTCAGAAATTAAGATACTAATTTAATTGTAAACTCAAACGAATCTCCCTTTGAAACAATCGTAGAATAACAGGCTATTTTATCATTGGAATAGCTGGTACGCTTAACCAGCAGACCATACTGCTTCTTCGGACAGCTCAGCAGTTTGCATTCACGGGTATTTAACTCACATGCCTTAAAGGTTTCTATTGCTTTATTAAATACAATATGATAGTCCTCTTCTAAGGTTTTATATAACCCCCGCTTCGCAAAATCCAAATCAAGCAGGAATTCAAATCCCTGATAAGGAAAATAGGCTTTTTCAACCATGATTGCGACATTCTCGGCACAGCGCAGACGCTCGATATAAATTACATCATCATTTTCATTAATACCAAGATGATAGGCAATCTTCGGTTCAGCTTTGATTTTTTCCCGGGTTACGATCTTGGTTGAGGATATTTTACCCTGCTTTTCCATTTCTTTTGAAAAGCTGTAAACATTTCCTAAATTCTGTACAATACTCTTACCGAGAATAAACGTACCCTTGCCTTGAATTTTTTCTAATTTACCCTGTCTTACCAATTCATCAATTGCTGAACGAACCGTTATTCTTGAAACGTTGTACTGCTTACATAAATCTCTTTCAGAAGGAATCGGCTGTCCTTTTTTTAAAGTACCGTCATTAATCTGTTCCTCAATACTTTCAGCCAACTGACAGTACAAGGGGATTTTGTTATAGTTGCTGTTCATGACTTTCCTCCTAAATTCAGTTTAACTGGTTATGACCAGTTTGTCAACAACTTTTTTGTAAACGATTCCATTAATTTAATGCTGAATGATTCTCATGCTATACGCATTATCAATAAATTGTATAGAAAAAGAGAGCCATTGACTCTCTTATGCTTTTTGAAGTGCTTGAAGGATAGCATCGGTGAATTCACTTGTTGACGCGCTGCCGCCAAGATCCTGAGTTAAAACATCACCCTGAATCAATACGCTGTTGATGGCTGCGCGTACCTTTTCCCCCTCATCATGATAGCCCAGATAATCCAACATCATGCAGGCAGATAATAAGAGTGCGGTTGGATTGGCCAGATTCTTACCGGCAATGTCCGGTGCTGATCCGTGAACAGCTTCAAACATCGCGTATTCATCACCTAAATTTGCGCTTGGCAAGAGGCCCAGCCCGCCGATTAAACCGCTTGCTAAATCTGAAGTGATATCTCCATAAAGATTCGGCATAACCAATACATCAAACTTCTCAGGATGCATGACCATCTGCATGCAGACATTATCAACGATATAGCTGTTTGCCTCTACATCCGGATATTCTTCTTTGATTTCATTAAACACCTTTAGGAACAAACCGTCGCTTAGCTTTAAAATATTAGCCTTATGCACACAGCTGACGCGCTGGCGGTGATGCTCTTTGGCATACTCAAAGGCCGAGCGGATAATTCGCTCACTGCAGCGGCGAGTGATGATTTTAGTTGCATGAACAGTGTTTTCATCAATTTGCTTTTCTACACCGACATATAAATCTTCCGTATTCTCTCTGAAAATAACCATGTCTACATTAGCAAACGGCGTCTTAACATTAGGCAGACTTTTTGCCGGACGAATATTGGCATAAAGATCATATTTCTCACGCAGCTGCACATTACAGCTTCGAAACCCCTTGCCGATCGGGGTTGTTATCGGTGCCTTTAAAATCACCTTGTTGCGTTCAATGGATTCAAAAGCGGCCGCCGGTATCAATGCGCCATGACGCTCATATTCTGCAGCGCCAACCTCAAAAGGTTCAAATTCAAGCGGCAGATTTAATGTGTTAATAATCCTTACTACCTGATCACAGATTTCCGGACCGATGCCGTCACCCTTAAACAATGTTACTTTTTTCATTCTATCGCTCCTCAATTTTAACAAATTTTTTTGTATCCCCAACATATTTTGTTGCCGGCCGGACAATCTTATCACAATAACATTTATCCTCAATATTATGTGCCAGCCAGCCGACGATCCGGGCGGTCACAAACAGCAGACTGACAAGCTCCTGGGGAATATTCAGCATGCTGTAAACAAAGCCGCTGTAAAAATCAATATTGCTGGAAACACTCTTGCCCTTGCGCTCTTTAATACACTGTTTCGCAATTTCTTCAAACCGCTTATAGAAATCAAACTGTTCAATCATCTGTTTTTCTTCAGCAAGCATATAAGCCTTTTCTTTCAAGATTTCAGAACGCGGATCACTCAATGTATAAACAGCATGACCGATACCGTAGATCAAGCCGCTGTGATCAAAGAAATCTTTATCCAGCAGCCGCTCAACAATACCTCTGATTGCGGCATCATCTGCTTGATAGCCAATCTCATCAATGACCGCACTCATCATCTGGCAGACCGCCAAACTGGCACCGCCGTGACGCGGCCCCTTTAATGAACCAATACTGCCGCTGATTGCTGAATAGATATCTGTGCCGGTTGATGAGATAACGACATTGGTAAAGGTTGAGTTATTGCCGCCGCCGTGATCGGTATGCAGGATCAGCATGCAGTCAAGCACCCGCACCTCGGTATCTGTATACTGCATATCACTGCGGATCAGCCGCAGGATGCTTTCTGAAATCGTACAATGCGGATCAATTTGATGGATGATCAGACTTTCATCATCAAAATTATGCCGTTTTGCCTGATAAGAATAAGAAATGATAGCCGGCATTTTGGCAATAATATTTAAGCCTTGAAACAGCGTATTCATCGCCGTTGTATCATCACTGTTTTCATCATAACCATACAGCATTAAAATCGCCTGCTGAACCTTATTCATCAGATTCCTGCCCGGCATCCGTAAGATATTCAGTTCTAAAAAGTCCTTCGGCAGTGCGTAATGACTTTGCAGATAGCTCATGAAAAGCGCTAATTCTGAAGCATTGGGCAGTTTGCCAAAAAGAATCAGAAAAGCGACTTCTTCAAAAGCATGATGCTCACTGAAATCCAAGCCGTCAATCAGATCCTTAATCTCATAACCCCGGTAATATAAACGGCCGATATCATCGACCTTCTCACCGTTAACCCGCTTATAGCCCACAACATCAGCAATCTTTGTCAAACCGACCAATACACCGGTACTATCCTCATTGCGCAGCCCTTTTTTTACTTCATAGGTTTTGTATAAGCCATTTTCAATGGCATTGTCATTGACTGACTGTTTAAATATTTCTGCTAGTTCACGATTCATTTCCACACCACTTTCTTAGTTTTCACATTTCTTTCATTATATTACATTTATAGTTTCAATTCAATACCAATCATGCTATAATGAGTTTTGAAAAAGAGGAGAAATGAGAAGATGAATACAGTAAGTGAAAAAATCATAGCCAGACATCTGGTATCCGGAGAAATGAAAAAAGGTGCCCCAATCACGATTCGCATCGATCAGACACTGACTCAGGATGCTACTGGTACAATGGCTTATCTGCAGCTGGAAAGCATCGGTATTGATCGGGTTAAAACGGAGCTTTCAGTCAGCTATGTTGATCATAACACATTACAGAGCGGTTTTGAAAATGCCGATGATCATCAGTATCTGCAAAGTGTCGCAAATCGTTACGGCATCATATTTTCAAGACCTGGCAACGGTATCTGCCATCAGGTGCATCTTGAACGTTTTGCCAGACCAGGCAAGACGCTGCTGGGTTCGGATTCTCATACACCGACAGCCGGCGGTATGGGTGCCTTAGCCATTGGTGCGGGCGGTTTAGATGTAGCAGCAGCGATGGCCGGCAGACCCTTTGCTTTAACTATGCCTGAAATTATCGGCATCCGCCTCAGCGGTAAGCTTCAGCACGGCGTGGCTGCCAAAGACATCATCTTAAAAGTCCTGCAGCTATTAAGCGTTAAAGGCGGTGTCGGTAAAATTATTGAATACTTTGGTGACGGCGTGCTTACCCTAAGCGTACCGCAGCGGGCTACTATAACGAATATGGGTGCTGAATTAGGCGCTACAACCTCCATCTTTCCAAGTGATGAGCGTACCTTGGAATTTTTGAAGAAACAGCAGCGTGAAGATGAATTTGAAGAAATCAAAGCTGATCAGGATGCATGCTATGATCAAATTATCGAGCTTAATCTTGATGAATTAGAACCGATGATCGCCTTGCCGCACTCACCGGATAATGTGGTTACCGTCGCTTCGGTAGCAGGCCGGCCGATCCAGCAGGTCGCAATCGGCTCTTGTACTAATTCCTCTTATCTTGATTTATGCACTGTAGCCAATATTGTACGCAATAAAACCATCGCGCCAAATGTCAGCTGTTCCCTCTCACCGGGTTCAAAGCAGGTATTAAGCATGCTGGCGGAAAACAATAAGCTGACCGATATTATTAAAAGCGGTATCCGTCTATTAGAAAGCACATGCGGACCATGTATCGGCATGGGTCAATCACCGGCAAGCAATGCCTGGTCACTGAGAACGTTTAACCGTAATTTCTATGGCCGCAGCGGTACTTTGAGCGCCAGTGTCGCTTTGGTATCATGTGAAACCGCCATTGCCAGTGCAATCACGGGTGTTATTACCGATCCGCGCACCATGGATTATGAGCCTGCTTTGGATTTACCTTATTACACAATTGATGACCGCTCACTGATTCAGCCGCAGTGTGATCCAAATGCGGAAATCATCCGCGGGCCAAATATCAAAGCCCTGCCGAAAAATGAAGCGCTGCCCGATCATATCAGTAAAAAAGTTATGATTAAAGTGGGTGACAACATTACTACGGATGACATCATGCCGGCCGGCGCTAAAGTGCTTCCTTACCGCAGCAACATTGAAAAAATCTCTGAATTCTGCTTCATGAATCAAAAAGCAGCCTTCCATGATGACTGTATTAAAGAGCATGGCGGCTTTATCATTGCCGGCAGTAACTATGGACAAGGCTCCAGCCGTGAACATGCCGCATTAGCGCCGATGTATCTTGGCATCAAGGCAGTGATTGCGAAAAGCTTTGCCCGTATTCATCAGGCCAATTTATATAATTTTGGTATTCTGCCATGTCTGTTTAAAAATGAAGCTGACTATGACATGATCGATGAAATGGATGAATTAGAATTTAAAAATCTGCATGCGATTCAAGGTGACACAACACTAGTGGTCATGAACAAAACCAAAGGCCGCAGCTTTATGGTTTACCTGCCATGTACCGCCCAGCAGGCTGAATTCCTTCTAAAAGGCGGCTTGCTGAATACATTAAAAGATTAAAATACTAATTAACTGCCGAAAACGCGGCAGTTTTTTATTTCATAGAAAAGGGCTGAAGCCGTCAGCTTCAACCCTTTCCATCTTTTATGAACCGCATGATTTATAATGCTTAACACCAAATTGCCAAATCAGCACCGCCGGAATCAAAAATAGGCAGGCCAATAACGGCACCCAAATCAAAAACGTTTGATTACTCTCACCCATCAGATATAACAGCGGATAATATTGAATCAGCGCATAAGGGATGATATAGGTGCAGAATTGAAGAATGCGTTTGCCAAAAACAGCAATAGGATATTTCCCAAATTCGACTGCCCCGTTAGTAAACACATTAAAGATTTCCAATCCCTCAATCGTAAAGAAGCAAAAAGCCGCGGTAATGATGAAGATACCAATAAACAAACAGATACCGCCAATCATCATAAAAATCAGCGTCATGATCCTGCCGATACTCCATGCCACATTCGCACCATTTAAGCCTACAGCCATTAGGATAACCGCTTGAATCAGACGGCCGATTCTGGTAAATTCAAAACGGCTGCCCATCACCTGAAGCATTGTATTTTGCGGTCTCAATAGGATGCGGTCAAATTTCCCGCTTTTTACTAACGAGGGAAAGTTATCAAAACCACGGCCCAGACATTCTGCCAATGTGTACTGTAAAAGAACACTTGCCGTACAAAGCATGATCATTTCCATACTGTATCCTTTAATGCTCGTAAAGCGCTGAAGTAAAAATGCCGCGCCTAAGAAAGCACTGAAAGATACTATAAACTGTCCCAGTGCCACTAATAAAAAGGAAAGCTTGTATTCCATCGCTGATTTTAATTCCATCAGAAAATATCGAAAAAATAGTTTCATACTAGCCTCCCTGCACAACAACCCGCTTAAGCACCTGTTTAAGCAGCCATTTCCCTAAAGCTATCAATGCAATCGCCCAGAAAAGCTGAAGCAAAATGACATGGATAGCTTCCATATAGGCTAATTCACCGCCATAAATGCGCAAGGGCAAATCCTGCATCGAAGCAAAGGGTAAAAGCTCCGCAATCCTGCGCAGCGGTTCAGGAAAGAACATCAGCGGTATAACCGCACCCGATAAGAAATCTGCCACTGAAGATATCACTAACGTGATGCCATTGGGAGCCAAGAGGTAGAAGGTAATGGCATAAATCAGCATACAGCAGGCACTGATAATGATTAAAGCGGCTGCCATCGAAATGATAAATAAGCCAAAAAGCTGCCAGTCAGCAGGCAGGCTCATACGGAATCGCCCGGGTATCAGCATGGCAACTAATAAGATTGGAATAGCGCGCAGGCTGCATTTAGAAAGCCGTGAAGCACTGCATTTAGAAAACCACATTTCATATAGGTTAATTGGCCGGCATAGTTCATAGGCAACGCTGCCGTCACGGATTGATTCTAAAATATCACTGTCTAATACCCATAAAGCAAAAAAGGAAAGAAATGCCTGTTTAAGCCAAATATAATCAACCAAAGCCTGAAAATCCATCGGAAAGATTCCGATTCCTTCATCATAGAAAACACTGAAAACAATTAATTCAAGCGTACCCCAAATAAACTGTGTACCAACAGCTGCCCAAGCGGCTGTTTTATATTGCAGAAAATTAATAAAGCGGATTCTGAAGAAAGCAATATATTGTTTCATAGCTCACCTCTAAAGAATCTCAAACTGCCGGTAAAGCATAGCGACAATTTCATCAATACTTTTCTCGGCAATTGAAAACTCTTTAATATCCATCACCGCTGTAAGCTCCTTCATTACCGCCGCGCTGCTTGTAAGCCGGGTATCAATTTCCAATACGGCTGACATCAGCGGCAGCAGATCCTTTGTTTCAATCAGATGGCAATGCTTGGGCACTGTCAGCTCACCCTGATAGAGGATAGTAATTTGTTTCTCATATGCATATTGCCGCTTTAATTCTTCAAGTGTGCCATCATACAGCAGTCTCCCCTTACCAATTAAAAGCACCCGCTGACAAAGCGCTTCAATATCCTGCATATCATGGGTTGTTAGAATGATCGTGGTTTCATTTTGCTGATTCAGTTTTAGGATAAACTCTCTCACAGCCAGCTTAGAAACCGCGTCCAGACCAATCGTCGGCTCATCAAGAAACAGAATAGACGGCGCATGCAGCAAAGAGGCTGCCAGTTCACAGCGCATTCGCTGCCCCAATGAAAGCTGACGGGCAGGTATGTGAAGCAGCTCCTTAAGCTTTAACTGCTCGCTTAACTCATCAAGACGCTGTTTATAAGCTTGCTCATCAATTGAATAAATGTCTTTCAATAAGTTAAAAGAGTCAATAATTGAAACATCCCACCACAGCTGACTTCGCTGACCAAATACAACGCCGATATCCTTAACATAATCCACTCGATCAAGCCATGGCACCTTGCCATTAATTGAAACCGTTCCCTCATCCGGTGTCAGAATACCGCTCATAATCTTGATGGTTGTAGATTTACCGGCACCGTTAGGGCCAATATACGCTACGATTTCCCCTTTCTTAATGTTGAATGAAATATCATCCAGCGCTTTGATAGTCATCGTTTCATGATGAAACAACGACTTAAAAGAAGCCATCATCCCCGATTGCTTCTTCACTACTTTAAATGATTTACTAAGATGCTCCACCTGTATCATGATACTTACCTCCTTCAGTACAGTTAGACCATCAGCGGACATGTCAGATAAATCTGTGTGCAATGATTATCAGCACAGCCATGTCTTGATACTTTGCATTCATATTGCCAGACATGAATGATAATAAGTTGCTTATTATGGAATTTCACTATACTGCTAAACAAGTCCGATGTCAATGATAATTAAAAATATGAAAAAAATCAGTGTAATCATTGTTTAATGCTTTTCTATAAACAAAAATAAAAACACTGACTAGCTCTTTACAATGCGTATAATGCGTATTATAATTATGATATACTAATAATTCATTTATTGAGCCAGTAAAAGAGAAAGGAAAAATGTATGTTAGGAAAATTTTATTATCCGGCTGTTTTTACAATCGCTGATGATGGTATTACCGTTACCTATCCCGATTTTGATTTCATTGTGACTCAAGGCATGAATTTACAGGAGGCTTTTGAGAAAGCGGAGGAAGCATTAGGAATCGGTATTGCTGACTATCTTGAACGTGGTATTATGCCGCCAGCTGCCTCAGATATGTTAAAATATAAAACCGGTGAGAATACATATACCGCACTTATCAGCATCGATATGGATGAATGGACAAAGACTTACAGCACAAAATCTATCAGAAAAAATGTAACGCTTCCCGCATGGCTGAATCAATTAGCCGAAAAGGAGAATATAAACTTTTCATCACTTTTGCAGGAAGCGCTGCTTCAAAAAATGGGACTGTCAAAACGTCATCAATAATAAACAGCAGATGGTTTAAATACCTTCTGCTGTTTATTTTTATTTAATCAATCAGCAAATGCTTGATGTCCCTTGACAATATTCATAAAATTCTTTACTCGTAGTGGATCAATTCCTTGATATACATCACCGTTATATTTTAAAGAGCTGCCGACAATTATACCATCTGCCACTTGTAGAAACTCGTTAACATTTTCTGAATTTACACCGCTGCCTATTAAAATTGGTATATTTCTAATTTTGTCCTTTAAATCCTGTACATCTTCTAGCTTAGGATTCTGACCTGTTATCTTACCAGTAACAATTACTGCATCACTACCCGATTCAATTGCTTCATGGGCGGCATCTTCCATTGTTATTTCGGTCATCGGATATGTATGCTTAACATTAATATCGGAGAAAATCATGCTTTTTGCAGGATATGAGTTTTTCATCCTCATTAGTTTGGGAGCACTGGCAAAACTAATGCCGTGAGTTCCAATTCGATTTTCCACAAAAGATTCAACTCTGATAAAATCCGCCTTGGCTGCATACGCCATCGACCATTCATGTTCGATACAATTAAATTGGATATTTAATCCAAATGGAATTTCAGTCATTTGTCTGATTTTATTTGTTATTGACAACATCACTGAATAAGCTTCTAGGGAAATTGTATTATCATAAGGCACATCCCCAAAATTTTCGATAATAAAGGCATCAACACCACCTTGAATTAATGCCTCAGTATCAGCTATGGCTCGTGCTTCGATTTTATCTAAATCACCATCAAATAAAGGACTTGAAGGTAAAGGCAGCAAGTGAACCATCCCAATTATGGGCTTTTTATTAAATAAATCAATAAATTTCAATTATAACACCTCCAGTAATTCATTAATGAAAATCATCCCTGATTTTGCCTCTTCAATCATATCGTGTAAATTTAATTCACTGATATGAGAGAGAACCTTACGCTTAATTAATAAATCAATTAATAAATTAAAATTAAAGCCAGCAATTAGATAAACATCATCATTCAATAAAGAAATTGAACGATTTATTGGTGTTCCGCCAGCGAGATCACCAAGAATGACAATTCCTGAACCATCATCCAGTTCTTGAATTTTATTTTTGAGCAGTTCATCAAATTGTTCCAAACTTATATTCTCGTTATATACAATTGCATCAAATGCATCAATTGAATTACTGAAAAACATTTCGGCTGAATTTTTAATTCCAACCGAGAAATTACCATGACTTATCAATAAAATACCAATCATACATATCTCCCGTGAACAATTACATGTTCATATTTGGTAAAACATGATAGAGGCTGCCATTCAAAAGCCGCATATTCATAATCAAAATGAATACGAATTATAAAGTGTGTGGCTTCATTATCAAATAAAGCAGTCAGTAAGAGTGTGCCTTCATCTTCCCAAATATATTGTGCAAAGCATACTGGTTCATGATAGTTCAATAATTCATTTTTAGACTTAGCCAGAGAATCATAATAAGGAGGAAACAAATCTACAATATTAGATTTACCCTTTCTCAAACAATTTTGCTGATAGATACAACTATATGTTTTATTCTTTCTCTCAACTTCAAACAAAAGCAAATCATTTTCAAATGTCAGTTTAAATCTAGATACATCATAAATATCATCAGCACTGACTGTCACTTCTTTATTATTGATTATATCTTTCATATAAGAAGTGAAATCATTATTATTAATCGTTACTTTACGAGTACTAAGATAATGATCAAGTTCACATTGACTACCTTCAATATCTCCATCTTGTAATGCTGGTAAAATCGTCTTATTAAATATATCTAGAACTGGCTGAGAACTTGAGCCCCTCGCGTTAATTGCCATCACAAAATTATATTCCGGCATCATTAGGCACATTTGTCCCCATAACCCTGACATTCTAACGCCACCATTCACACAATGCCAGCATTGAAAGCCATAGCCCTGGCGACTCTCATGCTTACTTGGTGCAAACGCAGCAGCATTATCAATTTGTTTAGCTAATTGCATCTGACACCATTCTTCAGACAGAATCCTATGTCCAGCATAAACGCCATGATTCATTAACATATATCCAGTTTTAGCTAAGCCAATAGTAGGAATAAATAAACCTAAGCCACCAATCGTAATTCCCTCTTTATTATCAAAAAAATATGCATTCTCGATACCAAGGGGCATAAATAATTCTCGCTGAAGTCCTGCGGCAATACTTTCACCTTTAACTTTTGTATAAATAGCTGACAATAAATAAGAGGCTAATGAATCATAATGAAACATACTTCCAGGTGTATAAGTAACTGGATTATTCAATAGAGCACTTACCCAACTGCGATCAGCATCTAATATAGGTGTAGTTATTTGTCCCATCGACATTGTTAACACATTTTTAATTGTCATTTCTCTGACTTGTGTATTATGTAAATCTATTTTAACCTCAGGGAAGAAACTAATAACTTTATCCTCTAAACGAATCAAACCTTTATCATATAATAATCCAATAGCAATACCTATAAAAGTCTTAGTTACTGAATTAACTGCATGAGGCCTGGCAGTAGAATAAGGTTCCCACTTAGCATCTAAGATAATCTTGCCATTTTTAATCATTACAATGCCATGCGGTTCAATTATCTCTTCAATGTTTTTTATAAATGTTAATACACTATCCGGAGCTAAATGCTCCTTTAAACAATTACTTTTTTCTAAATTATTCATAGATCCTCCCAGACATCCTTACAGTGCCATATACGCTTATCAGGTTATCATTTACGCAAAGATTCCAAGCATATAACCAATTGCTCCTACAACCATGGTTATTACCATTAATACAATAGGGTTAGCCTTCTTTTTGGTAATTAGATAATACAAGAATAATGTATATGTCATTGGCAGCAAATGCGGAATCATACTATCTAAAGTATTTTGCAGATTCACTACCGATTCTCCGGCATTATATTCTATACCTAGATTTATCGTAACAAATACAGCTGAGAATCCACCCATGATAATGCAGCCTAAGACGGAAGCATAATCTCTTATTTTGTCTATAAGACCCGCTTCTTCAATATTTGCAACTAGTTCAACACCTTTTTCATATCCCTTAAAGATGCCAAACCAATTAATTAATTGACCAATTCCGCCCATGATCAAGAAGAAGAGAATTGAGCCTAGCGGACTAGTATATCCACTTGCTGCTACCAAACTAACTGCGATGCCCGCAAAGATTGGACGTAAAGTACCATGATACAGCGTATCACCAATACCTGCTAAAGGTCCCATCATTGCCGCTTTAATTGCTCCAATTGACTCAACGGGAATGTCACCTTCATTGGCATAACGTTCCTCCATTGCTGCAGTTATGCCAATAACAGTCTTAGCACATTGAGCCTCAGTCAGAAATATTTCCTGATGCCGTAAATAAGCAGCTTTGCGATCTTCCTCGTTACTATAAAGTTTCTCAATAATTGGTATTAATGATAGTGTAAAACCCATAGATTCAAACTTTTCATTATTACACCCAACCGTGAACCATTGACTTGACCAAAACAGCCTCCATAAATCACTTTTTTCTAATTTAGCCATGATTTTTCCTCCTACTTATTACTGGCTGTCTTTTCTTTATACATGTAGATGATTCCTACAACGACAACCGCCAGCATCGTAATACCTAAGTTACCTACACCAAGATAAGCAGAGAATATGAAGCCCAAAAAGAAGAATGGCCAAGCTCTATTAAAGTTAATTGATTTTAATAATAATGCAAATCCGACAGCACCAATCATACGGCCTCCGCAGTTAATTGCTGCCAGTACTTCCGGAGGTATCATTTCTAATACTTTTACGCAGACATCTGCTCCAAAATATACTGCAATGAATGTTGGTATAACAAATAATACTAAATGATAAAGACCTACAGGAATGATAATACCCCAAAATTTCATTCCTTTTATATCTGCTTTACCTGCAGCCTTTTCAAAATGCTGCATTGCAAAGGTATTCATAAACGTATTCCTAAATGTAAGTAATGCACTGCCCAATATTGCAATTGGCAGCGCTGTAGCGATAGCTACCGTTGCATCCCCTGTTGTAACTGCTAAAGCAGTAGCAATACCAGCCGATAATATTTCATTTGGCGGTACAGCTGAGCCTACCCATACAGTGGCTAAAAACATTAATTCTACGGTTGCACCTACTTCAAGTCCAATCTGCAAATTTCCTAGGCAAATGCCCATCAAAGGACCTAAAACAATTGGACGATATGTCCAGACATGAACCCATTCATAATCCAGCCACACGATGAACATTACCAATGAAGCGATAAGTGCCTGAGTTAATAATGACATAATGACCCCTTTCCTTTCTTTAATATTTCTTATTTATCAGGTCAATAGCATCAATTGGACGTTCATCTGGTACCAATTTAATATATATATAAACGCCTTTTTCGGCTATTGCCTTCAAACAATCAACATCATTCTGTTCAACATGAATATTTTTTAAAAGCATTTTTCTGCCAGTTTGTGACTTAGTCATACTAATATTCCCTAAGTTGATTTCAGAAAGGACTAAACCCAGATTCAACAATTTAAGCATACTCTCTGGATTACGTACAATCAGAAAGATTGGTTCATTTTCATTTTCTTTTATATAATTAATCGTTTCCTCTAAAGAGAGGATTACTAATTTAATTGTCTTGGGAGCTGCCAACCTTAACATTAGCTGAGATGTTTTATCAGTTGACGCAAAATCATCTGCAATCAAAAGGTGTTTTGCCTTAGAGTATTCAATCCATGCATGCACAATCTGTCCGTGAATTAAACGATCATCAATTCTTGCTAATGTTACTGACATATTTTTCCCTCCTATTCAGTAATTATTTCAACTCCTTTGCTTTGAATAACGGCTCTTAAATCGGCCGGTATATCATCAGCAATTAGTTTATCAAAATCTTCAAAATCGGCTACCTGCAATAAAACACTGTTATTCATTTTACTGTGATCAGCCATTAGAATAACTTCATTAGCTGCCTTTAACATAGCTTTTTTTATTTCCACCTCGCGTTTATCACGATTAGAAATACCAAATTCAGCATCTATGGCATCACAGCTAAGGAACAGTTTTTCTACATGTAAATGCTTGTAAAAGTTAACTGCTTCATAACTGGTTAATGTATAAACATCAGGAATAAGCGTTCCGCCAGAAACTGTTAGATCAATGTTTCTTTTCTTTGATAATTCAATAGCTATCTGCAAATCATTTGTAAAAGCTGTTAAATTTTCTGCAGTTATACATTTTGCTAATTCAAGGGTTGTTGATCCAGAGTCTATGATAAGAATATCGCCATCAGAAATATAACGATTTGCCAATTCTGCTATCTTGGCTTTTTCACGCTTAAACTTTTGAAATTTAACATTGGATGGAATCACATCGTTAATTTTATAAGAATTAATCATTACTCCACCATGGGTTTTAACTAATAAATCTTTTTCCTGCAGAATTTTAAGATCTGCTCTAATTGTCACGACCGATGTACTTAACAGCTCACTCAATTCTTTTGTCGATGCCTTTTTATTTTTAGTGACATAATCTACGATAAATTTTAATCTTTCTTCTTGAAACATTTGCTTTCCTCACCTATGACATCCCCTTGCTTTTGTTTTCGTTTTCTTTCTTTTACATACAAATATTAACAAAATATTAGGTTAATGTCAATCCTTTAACTTTCTTTTTATTGTTTTTCCTTATTTTTCCTTTTTTATTTACCTGCATCAATAAATTGTTTAATTGCTAACTGAAGACTATCATCTTCCATAATTCGCATTAGCGTACCGCCAACAAAAAATCCATCAGCACCAGCAGCTTTAATTAATTGAACATCCTCCACAGTTTTTATACCAACACCTGCATAAATAGGCTGCTTTACCCCCACTCTTTTCAAATAAGAGATTATCTTATCCGGCGTATCATAACCTTCAATAACTTTTTGACCCTTAGTAGGAAAAGCTTGCACATAAACAAATCCATCATTATTTAAGCAATTTTTAATTTCAGCTTCAGTAAAATCGTAATGAACTGGTGATGAAAATTTAATACCATTTCCTACCAGATATGCCTTTAACTCTTTATTTGTGTCAATATCAGGACATATAATACAAGCAATTCTGTTTTTAGTATAAAAACTGCATAACTTTTCCAGACCAATTTGATCAATGATGTCCACAAACATTAACAAATTTATTTCAAGATTAGGATGCTTATCCCTAACACATTGAATGCCTGTCATATATTTTTCATAATCATTACAATTTGACAATGCTTTCCTCATGTATTCAGTTATCATCTCACTTTCATCAACAGGATCATACGTCGGGAAACTAATCTCTAAGGATTTGCAGCCAGCTGCAACATAAGTTTCTACAATTTCTATACTTTTTTCAATATTTGGGTAGCCAAAAGGTATATATCCAATAAATTTCATACATCTCATCCTTTCTTATATTTTCTTTTTCTTTCTTTTATTATAGCTTTATACATTTATTAAGTCAACGAACGTCACTAATTGGTTTTAAATTAGCCAAAATTAAGCATAAAAAAATTATGACCTTATAGAATAAACATTTCATAAAGCCATAATTTTTTTGATTCTCATTTATATCATATTCATTAAAAGAACATTTAATCAATCACTTCAATATCATACGGATAGTGATTCAGCACTTCACAGCCATCCTCAGTGACCAGCACCAAATCCTCAATGCGCACACCGCCCACACCAGGCAGATAGATTCCTGGTTCAATTGAGAAACACATGCCCGCTTTAACAATCCGCTCATTGCTGCCGCTCACATCATAGGGTTCATGCACACTCATACCGATACCATGACCAAGGCGATGGATAAAGTATTCGCCATAACCGCCATCACGGATTACACGGCGCGCTGCCTCATCGATATCACAGAATCTGACACCCGGTTTCACCGCTTGCTTCGCAGCCATGTTTGCCTGAAGTACAAGGTCATACACTTCCTTCATTGTATTTTCTTTAATGAAGAAAGTCCTTGTCATATCTGAACAGTATCCCTGATACTTACAGCCCATATCGATGACGATGCTTTCACCTGCCTGCAATACCTTATCCCCCGGCATACAATGCGGATCAGCACAATTTTCCTTAAATGCGACAATCGTTTCAAAACTCTCATCACCGCCGCTGATTTCGACAAACAAATCATGAATTTGAGCGGCTACCTCTGCCTCACTCACGCCTACCCTCAATAGTTTTCTGACTTCATGCATTACCTGATCATTCAGCTGTGATGCCTTACGCATTTTTTCTTGTTCATCCGGATTTTTTATTGCCCGCAAATCTGAAATAATATCTGTTTCATCACTGATTGCAAGCTCAGGGCGGATTTTCATCAAACGCAGTAAGAATGCACTCGGCCACTCACCATCAACACCAACATGACCTGAATCAAGCAAATCGGCAACCACCTTAACGCCGTCATCACAGTCATTATAATTTACCAGTTCAACACCATTGATAGGATCGATTGGAAACAGCTCATTCAGCACTAAAACTGCCCGATCCGGCTTAACAACCAATACCAGCAACCGCTCACCGCATTCAAAGCGGCGGTTAATTAAATAATCAATTTGTTTGGGTGAAGCAACAATCAGTTGATTTAAACCAAGATTTCGCATTGCTTCCTGAAGCTTATTTAAGTTCATAGATATTTCCTCCTGTATTGATCAATGATTTTGCGATGCGCGGTCACAATTGAAAGATTGTCTAATTGCTCCAAACTGACATATTCCCAGCCTGGCTTTAATTCAATTTGTGAAGCATCTGCAAGATATACATCCATATGCCAAATCCGATGTGAAAAGACATGTTTTTTCTTCATCAGATGTTTAAGATGCTCAGTTTTTAACTCTGTAAACTGCGGCAGCCGCATAAAGCCTTCCATCAAACCATCCTGCCAATCACGGCACAGCAGCAGCTGATTTTCTTTAGGTACAATTAGAGTGATTAAATCAACCTCTGCAGGTGCCTTTTTGGCTTTCTTAACAGGAAATTCAGCCTGTCTGCCAGCTGCATACGCTTGGCATTTCGCTTTTAGCGGACACTGTTCACACTTCCATGCCAGCGGTGTACAGATTAATGCGCCTAGCTCCATCAAACCCTGTGTAAAGTCAGAAGGATTACTGTCAGCCATTAAATCATACACAAGATCATAGACCTTTTTATGTGTTTTCTGCGAACTGATATCATCGGCCATCAGCAGCAATCTTGAAATTACTCTTAACACATTGCCGTCGACAGCTGGCGCCCGCATTTTAAAAGCAATTGAAGCGATTGCACCCGCTGTATAATTGCCGATTCCCGGTATTGCTCGCAGCTGCTCAAGATTTGCAGGCAGCTGACCCTGATAATCACGCACAACCATTTGTGCGCCTTCGTGCAGCTTGCGGGCACGATTGTAATAACCAAGCCCCTCCCAGCTTTTTAACACCTTTTCAATCGGTGCTGATGCCAATGCCTCAATTGTGGGATAGTCTTTCATCCACCGTTCATAATAGGCCAGCATCGTATCAATCCGCGTCTGCTGGGCCATGATTTCACTAACCCAAATCGCATATGGATCACCGCTTTCCCTGAAAATCAGCTTACGGTGATACTGACGATACCAGCCTGTCAATTCATCTTTAATTTCCATAAATTCTCCATTCTTAAAAGAAAAGCAGATTTACTCTGCTTTTTGGGCAACGCCGCTTGCCAATGCAACCTCTGCTACCTTAGCTGCTACCATATCGGCAACTCTAGGATCAAAGGCAGAAGGAATAACATAATTTTCATTCAGTTCTTCATCACTGATCAAAGAGGCAATACCTCTGGCCGCCGCCATTTTCATTTCCTCTGTAATCTTAGTCGCCCGCACCGATAAAGCTCCCTTAAATAAACCTGGGAAAGCTAATACATTATTTACCTGATTAGGGAAATCACTGCGGCCTGTACCAACAACACGGGCACCGCCAGCCAATGCTTCTTCAACTGTTATTTCAGGTTCAGGATTCGCCATCGCAAAAATGATCGGATCACGTTTCATGCCGGCAACCATTTCTTTATTCAGCAATTTTGGCGCACTGACACCCACAAAAACATCAGCCTCTTTTAAAGCTTCCGCCATACTCAGCCGTTTATTCTCTGAATTTGTGATTTCACACAGCTCTTGGGTTAAGAAATCATATTTCTCCTTATCCGCTTTTAATACAATGCCATTAATATTAAAACCATAGATTTCCTTCACGCCAAAATCTTTCAGCATATGAATGATGGAAGAACCTGCCGCACCGGTGCCGCTCACAACAACCGTAATATCTTCAGCCTTTTTATTAACAACCTTTAAGGCATTGATCAAAGCCGCAGTCACGCAGATCGCCGTTCCATGCTGATCATCATGAAAAACCGGTATATTTAATTCCTTTTTTAATGTTCTCTCAATTTCAACACAGCGAGGGGCTGAAATATCCTCAAGATTAAAACCGCCGAAAGCTGGTGCCAATGCCTTACAGATGGCAATAATCTCTTTAGGATCTTTTGTATCGAGACAGATTGGTACCGCGTTGACATCCGCAAACCGTTTAAATAATACACATTTGCCTTCCATTACCGGTAAAGCCGCTTCCGGCCCGATATCTCCCAAGCCTAATACCGCCGTACCGTCTGTAATAACCGCTACCGTTTTACCCTTACCGGTATATTTATAAACGTTCTTTAAATCCTGATGAATTTCTCGGCATGGCTGGGCAACTCCCGGTGTATAGGCCAAAGTCAGATCTTCTGCATTATTGACTTCACAGACAACCTTAGTTTCAATCTTTCCCTGCCACTGCGCATGTTTCTTTAATGCTTCTTCATATACATTACTCATAATTGTTCTCCTTCTTATCAAAATTTAACCATTTATCCATAACTAACGCCTCAGCCTCGCAAAGTGTCAGCGCGCTTTGATCTAAACTGACATCAAAGCTGTTAGCCGGCGTATACTTAACCATTTTTTTTATGCAGCTTATTTTCATTCAGAATAAAAACAATGAACTGAATGAAGGATGATATACCTAAAATAACCGCATAAATCAATAAACGCTCCTGAAATATTGTCAGTGAAAACAGCGTTGAATCATTGATAATCAGCATACCAATCAGCATTGCCGCAAAATAAGTCGGATAAAGCAGCACTAACAAAAGCAAAGAAAAGCCATAAAACTTCTTTTCATTATTGGCATAACTGATTAAAGGAATTAATGCAAGACAATATGTATAAGGCACAAGTGCCGCAATGATCAAAGTGAAGTACGATGCTTTGCCAGCCACAAAGCCCCAAGTAAACAACACTGCCGAAAGCAGCCATATGCCTATCAGCACACCCCATTTAAGAGCTGGCAGCTGCTCACGCTTCTTTTGTATCTTGGCAGCCTTTTTCAGCTCTAAAGAACGCAGTTCATTTTCCTTCGCATTTATTTCAGCAGCCTGCTGCTGCTTCAGTGATGCAATCTTCGCAAGCTGTTCATCATATAGGGCTTTATTTTTCATCAGATAGCGATTTAAAATGAAACTCAGCCATGCCGCTTCCGGTTGATTTTTAGTCTGCTTCAATATGGTCTGCATCATCTTTTGATAAGGCTCTTCAAAAGGCGCAAAACTGATTTCAAACCCATCGCTGATACATAGCATCTCTCCGAAATAAGCATAAATAAACGCTTTATCCCGTTTATCAACAGAACTGAAAAGCGGCTCTGCTTTCTTCAGATTGCCATCAAAATAATAAGCATATCCCTCACGCAGCGGATGCTTTTCATCGAGTGCCAACCGCTTGAAAAACTCATCATCAAACAAACTGCTTACAATATCATTGGCAGTTAACTCATAATGACAATGGGTACAGCCTCCCGCTTCATCAAGCTGAATCAGCGCATTGCATTTTGGGCATTGAATCTCTTTCATAAAACGCCTCATTTCCAATTTCTTCGAGGTTATTATAACATAGTTAAAAGCTTTTATCCTCTTATAATTTATGATAAAATACAAATATCTGAGGTGAACAAATGAAAACAAAAATTGCTGTGGCGGTACGCTGCATGAAAGACAAGGATTATACCTATCATTACGCGAATACTGATTATTTATATATGCTGGATAAGATTGATGCCCTTGGCGTTCCCATCTTTCCGTTAATGGATGCCAAACAAGCCGCTTTAACATGTGATGGCTTATTGCTGCCTGGCGGTGCTGATTTAAACCCCGCGCTCTATCATCAGCTGCCTGATCCTACTGTGACGGATTATTTTGATGAAATTGACGCACTTGACTTAAACCTTATTCAAGCGTTTATGCAGCAGCACAAACCAATATTAGGAATCTGCCGGGGCCTGCAAGTATTAAATGTAGCTTTTGGCGGTACACTGATTCAAGACATTCCCAACCACAGCCAAAAGGCAGACCGTCATGTATTAACTCATGAAGTTAAGATCGTTAAGGACAGTCAGCTAGCCTCAATCTTTAATGAAAGCACACAGGTCAATTCTTTGCATCATCAGGTGATTGATCGATTGGGTGATGGCTTAAAAGCCGTTGCTTTCAGCAGCGAGGGCTACATTGAAGCTATTGAAGCCGATAATATTTTAGCTGTTCAGTGGCATCCTGAAGCATTAACGCATGAGCCGGATCAGCTGAAGCTGTTTAAGTGCTTTATTAAGCAATGCCAAAAATAATAACGGAATATAAAAATGCGCACATCAAGTCCTAATCGCTGATCTGCGCATTTTTCTTTTCCCTTAAATTGTATGCTTAACGCGGTCGTGCTCCTCCGCTGCTTTGGCATCATTAAAGCGATCCAGCGTGCCTACCAAATAACCGGTAATGCGGCGAATCTTTTCAAAAGGCACGGGTGCAATTTTATATTCGATACCGACATCCTCACCATCAAATTCAAGATTCATTGATTCAATGACATGACCGGGATTCTTCTTTCTGGCCCATTCAATGTAATTGCGGCAATCCTGATCACTCATTTCCTCATTGGCGCTAATCTGCACACCATTAATTAATTTATTAAATACCATATCGCATTTCTCCTTTTTCCTTACCTTAAGTATAAGCTATCTAAGCATTGCTTGCATTCACAATGCTCATTTTTATTCTTCACTTTCCTCGGCAAAAACCATTGTATTCTCAATCATCTGCGCTGAAGCCGATTCATCCAGCGAAGTCACTGAACTGAGTCGTTTTTGAATTTGACGCGTGCGTACACCTACCAATTTATCAAGCTCCTTCTGTGCCAGATCAAGCTTGCTTTGAGTATTCGACAGAACATCACCAAATTTTTCAAATTCTGTCTTAACGGCTCCCAGTACATCCCAAACCTCACTGGAACGCTTTTGGATAGCCAGTGTTTTAAAGCCCATCTGCAATGAATTTAATAAGGCCGCCATCGTTGTAGGTCCGGCAATGTTGATTTTATAGTCACGCTGCAGCACTTCAATCAGCCCACGGCGCACAACCTCCGCATACAAGCCCTCAAATGGCAGGAACATGATTGCAAAATCCGTTGTATTCGGGGCATCAATATACTTATCTCGGATATCCTTAGCATTCTGTTTAATCGCTGTATCCAACAGCTTCCCCGCCGCATTAATCTGTTCCTTATCGCCGGTATCATAAGCATCCAGCAGCTTTACATAAGGTTCACTTGGAAACTTTGAATCGATTGGCAGATAAACAAAGCGATCATTATCAGCAGGCATTTTTATCGCAAACTCAACAACATTCTTGCTGCCCTTTTTGGTCGCGACATTTTCTTCAAATTGTTCAGGCGCCAAGATTTCTTTCAAAATGGCTCCCAATTGAATCTCACCTAAAATACCACGGGTTTTCACATTGCCAAGCACTTTTTTCAAATCACCGACACCGGCAGCCAGCGTCTGCATCTCACCAAGTCCCTTATAAACCTGTTCCAAACGCTCAGACACAAGCTGAAATGATTTAGAAATACGCTTTTCAAGCGTATCCTGCAGCTTTTCATCAACCGTAACCCGCATTTCTTCCAAACGCTTGCCGTTGTCAGCCTGCATTTCCGTAATTTTCTGTTCCAGTGTTGTACGCATCTGTTCCATCTTATCTTCATTTTGACGGGTCAGTACATTCACCTTTTCCTCAAGCTGGCTGCTCGTTTCAAACAGCTGACGGCGTACCATCTCATTGTTGGCAGTATTTAATTCATTGACCTTCAGCATCCGCTCATCCATCTGCTTAATCAGCGTATTGATATTGGCCGCTAAAACATCCTGACGAGAACTCATTGATTGATTCAGCTCCTGAAGCCGCATATTCTGAAGCTCCATAAAGGTTTTCTGTGAATCAGACAAAACCGTTGACAGGCTGCTTACCTGATTCTGCGTTGATGCGCTCAGCTCCTGCTTCATCAGCTTCAGCTCCGCCATCATCGCCGCATTTTTTTTATTATCACCAAGATGCAGCACAAACAGCAAAACAGCCAGCACTGCAATCCCAATCAAACATATATAAAGTAATAATTCCATAGAATCCCTCCAGTGCTTCTATTTTAACATACTTGCTGATTCATACGATCAAAGAAAGCATTTTAATTCATATTCTAACATGCATAATGGGTGGTTAGTAAAACAAAAAGGAGCCGTTTCAGCTCCCATATCATTCAATTATTCGGCTTTAGAATTTTGTGATCCAGCTTGCATCTCTTGAATCACTGATTGCTGACTTCATCATGAACTGCATGCTATAATTGCTTAAATTGCGCAATGCCGGCCTTTTTCAGATAAATCAGACAAATTACACCCAATAAGATAAAAAATAAGTTTAAAATCAACAGATAAACAAGCACCGGCATACTGCCGATCACTTGAATCGATATAAAGGCAATGATACCAGATAAAATCATACCGCCAAAAATACTGATCATGCATGCCATACTCTGCTTCACAACCGTTGTCTCACTGACCCAGTCAAACCGCGGAAAGTTAAGATTCACAATCAAGCCAAAACTTGCTGTAAAGAATGCCGTAACTGCACATAACAGAAGCAGCAATAAAAGCTCTGCGATATTTAATGAAAACAACAGTGCCAATAACAGAACCGAAAGCATCGCTGCCGGAATCAGAATCATCAGATTCAGCGCGATCTTAGCCGCAAAGATTTCCTCCGTGCGGATGGGCAATGACTTAATGATCCATAGATGCCTGCCCTCAAGAGAAATTGATGAATTCGTTGTACAGCTCATGACAATTAAGAAAATCAATCCAAGCGCCAATATCACACTGATCTGCGAAGTCAATTCCGCCGGCAGTTCATTCATGATCGCCATCAAGCTCTGTTTACTGAATAAAGCAAAGATAGAGGCACCCAGCATGATAACCGGTCCAAAAGCCGTATTCATCACATAGATACCGCAGGCAAAATAACGCCGTACCTCCTTCATAAACAATGCATTAAAGCTTGAGCTTTGTTTAATTTTAGCCAGTTTATAATTTTTCTCGCGATAGCTGCCTCTCAATCGGCTGTTAATAGACGTAAAACGCTTGGCAAAGAAAACCACAAAGAATACAAAAGGCAGGACATTGCATAAAAAACCAAGCAGATAACTCAGCAGACTTCCCTCAATCATGCCTTTTACCATTAAGCCAAAGAATGGCAGATAAAGCTGCATGTTGCGGATAACTTCTTGTACATCAACAGCACTGCCAACCAGTGTCTGTATCATAAATGAACCGAAAAAGACCAACACGATAAAGATCATCATTAAAAGATTGCTGACTAAATTCTTATATTTAAAATGACTGGAGACATAACCAATCACTAACGAAAACAACGCTGATAAAACCACCGCCGGCATCGGCAGGACTAAAAACATCCCAACCCCGCCCAGATAGTAAAATAATGATTGTCCTGTAAATAAACCATAAAGCAGGATTGCCGGCAGCAGCAGAAACAAGGCATAGAAATACTGCAGAGATAAAAACGACAGCAGCTTACTGGCAACCAGCGCCGTTTTAGAAATCGGCATTGAACGCAGCAGGTCATAGTCTTTGCTGCCAAACAGATGATTGCCGCAGTTATATGCCGCAAAAACCAGCAGCAGTACAAAAGCCGCCAAAGCCATCGTATATAGAGCCAGCTGCCGCTCCTCACCCTGAAGCGCATTCAGCAGCGTTATTGAATAAAAGCTGGACACCGCCAATAAGGTAACCACCATAAAGGCTAAAAAGCCCATCCCCGCTGCTTGTTTCCCCTTGCTTCTTGTATGCCGGATACTGCTGAATAATAAATTCCTCGTCTGCAGCTTTACAAGATTTATAAAATTACTCATGATCCGTCAGCTCCAGGAATACTTCCTCAAGACTTTGATCACCCATAACCTGATCAATGCTTCCCTCAGTAATAATAGACCCATTCTTAATAATTGCGACATGGTCACAAAGCTTCTCCACCACCTCTAAAACATGAGTAGAGAAAAAGATCGAACCACCCTGATCACACAGCTCACGCATCAGCTGCTTTAAGATATGCGCAGCCTTAGGATCTAAACCGACAAACGGTTCATCGAGAATCAGCAGCTTCGGCTGATGAATCAATGCGGAAATAATCATCAGCTTCTGCTTCATACCATGTGAATAAGAAGCAATCACATCACCCAGATTGGCCGTCAATTCAAACGCGTCCGCATACTGCCGAATCAAAGTTTCCCGCAGCCTTGCATCCACCTTATAAATATCACCGATAAAATTAAGATAACGAATTCCGGTCAAAGATTCATAAATATCCGGATTATCAGGAATATAGGCCATAATCCGCTTACATGCCATTTCATCATTCTTAATTGATTTGCCGTCAATTAAGATATCACCGGCTTCAAAGTCAAGAATGCCCACAATACTCTTAATTGTTGTGGTCTTGCCGGCACCATTATGGCCAATGAAGCCGAATATCTCACCATTTTCAACGCTCAGATTCAAATTGTCAACAACCTTCTTATCACCATAACTTTTAGAAAAATTTTTAATTTCAAGCATTTTCATATCCTCTTGTCTTTCTGAAATAAATATATGAATAAATCACCGGCGCTAAAGTGATAACAATTAGGTCAATCACTAAAGCAATGGTACGCAGCTCTTTGGGCAGCACAATGAACAAGATGGCAAGAAAGCCGCCAAGAAACCATAGCTTACCGCCAAAGCGGTGTGTCATTGTCCAGTTATCCTCATCGCTGATGGTCCATGGTGTTTTTATTCCCATAAAATAATTATGTTTGATTTTAGGGAAGATATTGCCCAAAAACATAAATAATAAGCCAAACAAACCTTGAAATAAAATATCTGGTTTTATAAAATCAATTGAAGTAGCAGCCAGAATCATAATCAGTTCAGTACCAATCATAAACAATGACAGAGCGATGAATGAATGATCAACCCTTTTTTGAAATCGCGCATAGTTTTTGCCTAAGGGATCAATATGCGGCAATAGCTGAAACAGCAACCCTAAGCCAATCAGCAAAAGCGGCATCAGCATAAACGAAAGTTTTGACCCATAGCCATCAATTTCCCATTGATAATTAAAATGCATCGGTATCTGTTCAGGCAAAAATGGCAGCAGACAAAGTATTGCAGCTAAATTAATGAACGGCAGCAGCATGAGCCGCCTGTTAAATTTGATCTTCATCTTATCACCTCGTATCACTTAAGCCGGCCAGCCAGCCGAGTATTTCCTCAACAACACTTAAGTTAATCTCATAATAAATATATTTCCCAACCTTTTCATCATCAATCAAACCAGCAGTTTTTAAGATCGTTAAATGATGCGAAATCGTTGCGTTGCTCACATTGAAATGAGAAGCAATGTCCCCAGCACTCATTTTATGCTGCTTCAGCATTTCCAAGATCTCGCGGCGGGTAGGATCGGATAATGCTTTAAATGTTTCCTGAAAACTCAAGCCCTCACCTCCATGTCATCTTCAGTATAGAGAAGAGCTGCGTCACTGTCAATAACATTTAGATAATTATCTAAATGAATGACTAAACTGTCATCAATTAGAAAAAACAGGTTCCTTGCGGAAACCTGTCAATATTGTTATTCATCCATAGCGGCAAGGAAAGCATCAGAGATTCCTTGAATTAATTCATTCGCTGTCATTGCATAAAACGCTGTGTGCTGACTTTGCAGATCAGCGGCAAGTCCATGCAGATAAACACCTAAAGAAGCGGCATCAAACGCCTGTTTCTGCTGAGCCATCAAAGCGGTAATCATGCCGCAGAGCACATCGCCGCTGCCGCCCTTTGCCAACCCCTCATTTCCCGTCGTATTGATTCTCAGGCGGCCCTTCTCTAAAATCAAGGTACGCATACCCTTTAAGACCAATGTCACCGGATACTCGTTCACAAAATCAAAGGCATAGCGCAAAACATCACTTTGCAGAGCATTCTTATCGACAGCGCAAAGCCGCTGCATCTCTCCCATATGCGGTGTCAGAATTGTCGCACTGCGGCGCTTCTTCAAAAGCGGCAGCCGGCGGCTTAACGCCCATAAACCATCCGCATCAATGATCAGCGGTTTATCAATCAGCAAAAGCCGTTCCAGTATACGCTCCACATCCTCACTGCGCCCCGCTCCGCAGCCAAAGGCAATCACATCAACGTTCTGTGCCGCCTTAAACAGTTCATCACAAAATTCATTATCAAAATGCCCCTGCTTATCAGAAACAGCAATGCTCATGGCCTGCGGCAGCGATGAAGTCAGCGCATTCATAATACAAGCCGGCGCCGCATAAGTCGTCAGTCCGCAGCCGCTGTAAAGACATGCCTTTACACACATCTGCAAAGCCCCGCTCATCCCTTTGGAACCGCCGATTATCAGCGCTGTACCGCACGTATACTTGTTCGCATTGCGCGCTCTTGGCGGCAAGAGCCGGTGCGCAAGCTCTTGATCCAATAATTCAAAGCCGCTTTTCAGCCTTTCCATCACCACATTCGGCACACCGATATCCGCAATCACAATATCCCCGCAGTACAGGCTGCCTGGCTCTAAATAAAGACCGAGCTTAGGATTTTGAAAAGTAACCGTCACTTTTGCCTTCACCGCCGTGCCTAAAATCTGGCCTGTATCGGCATGAATTCCGCTGGGAATATCACAGCTGATCACCGGCTTGCCGCTGGCATTTACACTTTCAATCACATCATAAAATAAACCATCAATCCCACGGTTCAGCCCCGTGCCAAACAAGCAGTCCACCAACAGCTCAGACTCATGCAGCAAAAGCCGCAGATCCTCTAAACCCGGCTGAATAAAAGAGCGGATATTCAAGGCACGCATGATCTGATAATAGACTTGACCATCCGCCGGCATCTGATTACCCTCGCCCAGCATAACAACACTGACACTAATATCCGTAAAACGCTGCAGCTGCGTCGCTAACGCCAGCCCATCACTGCCATTATTGCCCAAACCGCATAAAATACAGACACGCTTCACATGCCAGCGCAAAACTTCCTTCATCAGCGCATCGGCGGCGCGATCCATTAAAAGCAGCGTCGGAATCTGATATTCCTCTAAAGCGATCGCATCAGCTTCCCGCATTCTTTTGCCATCCATTACTTGCATCATTCATCCTCCTTTTCACTCTATGACATAAACCCATACCGCAATACGCACCAATACTATCGAGCATCACATCACTCAGCTTTGATAAACGATTCGGTGTAAATGCCTGAATCAATTCATCGATGCACGCACAGCCGGCACATAACATTAAAGTATAAATCAGCGGATGCTTTATGCGATAAGTACATACAAACTGATAGAAACAAATACCAAGCAGGGCATATTCACCAAAATGCGCAGCTTTGCGGATAAAGGAATGAAAGCTGTCAAAATCAAAAGGAAAATTAGGAATCAGCTTATAAATCACACTCAGGATTCCCTGTGATGCCTCAGAAGAAATGGTTCCTGAAATGCTGCCCGGCAGCATCGAATTCCCCCATATCAAAATAAGCACGGCAATGGTCACAATTCCCCAACAGTATCTTTTACGCATAAAACACTTCCTTTACAATAATTATACACTATTTCTTGAAACTTAAATCAGTCTGTTTTATAATGTATGCGCATTATTACGTTGCATCTTTTATAAGAGTGACAGTAAGGAGAACATCATGAAAAATAAAATGCAGACACGCAGAATGGCCTTATTAGGTATTTTTATTGGTTTTGAGCTAGTCCTTATGCTTACGCCGCTGGGTTATATTCCCATCGGCCCGCTGAAAGCGACAACCCTTCATATCCCAGTAATCTTAATCGCCGTCGCCTGCGGATGGAAAGAAGGCGCTGTTTTAGGCGCTGTTTTTGGTTTAACCAGTGTAGTGATGAATACACTCACACCAACACCAGTCAGCTTTGTATTTACTCCCTTTTATTCATTCGGTGAATTACATGGCAATTTCAATTCATTGCTTGTAGCCCTTGTGCCAAGAATTTTGATTGGCGTCAGCTCTGGCTTAGTCATGCTTGGCTTAAAAAAGCTGAAGGTCAATGAAAACATCGCGGTAGCTGCCGCCGCCATCATTGGCTCCTTATGCAATACGGTTTTAGTTCTGGCAGGTATTTATATTTTCTTCGGCCCGGCTTACGCGGCGGTAAAAGGCATAGCCTATGACGCGCTGATGGGAGTAATCTGGGGCACCATCACAACCAATGGCATCCTGGAAGCAGTCTTGGCACTGATACTTGTATCTGCGATATATAAAGCGATTAAACCACTTTTGAAAGGAGTATCTCATGCGTAAATGTGTAGTTGTCGGCATCAGCGGCTGTGTGGCAGCTTTTAAAGCTGTTCAGTTGGTCAGTGATTTAGTAAAGCTCGATCTTGATGTCGAGGTTATTATGACTAAAAATGCCTGTGAATTTATTCAGCCGCTGGCCTTTGAAGCGCTGACGAATCATACCGTTATGGTGGATACTTTTGATCATCGTTTTGAAAAATCAACTCAGCATATCAGCATCGCGAAAAAAGCTGACTGCTTCATCATCGCACCGGCTACCGCCAATGTAATTGCGAAAATTGTTCATGGTCAGGCAGACGATATGCTGACAACAACCTTTCTCGCCTGCCAGTGTCCGAAACTGATTGCACCGGCTATGAATACCGCTATGTTTCAAAATCCCATCACCCAGGATAATCTGAAGCTGGCGAAGCATTATGGCATTCAGATCATTGAGCCGATCAGCGGCCATCTGGCATGCGGTGATGCGGGCATGGGTAAGCTGGCAGATCTTGAGACATTGAAGGCTGCCATTGATCGATGTTTGCATAGCAGTGATGAATTAGCTGGTAAAAAAGTAATCATCACCGCCGGTGCTACAATGGAAGCCATCGATCCGGTACGCTTTATCACCAATCATTCCTCAGGCAAGATGGGCTGCGCACTGGCTCGTCAGGCACAGCGCATGGGTGCTGATGTGACATTGATACACGCATCGATGAGTGTTCAGCCGCCGCAGTTCATCAAAACGATTCACACGCCCAACGCCGCCGCCATGGCAGAAGCAATCAAGGCACAATTTGATGAAGCGGATATTGTAATCAAGGCCGCAGCAGTCAGTGATTACCGCTGTGCACAGCCTGCGCAGCAAAAAATAAAAAAGGCCAGTGAAACACTGACACTGCAATTGGTAAAAAACGAAGACATTCTAGCTTGGTGCGGCGCTCATAAGACGCATCAGCTGTTGATTGGCTTTGCCATGGAAACAGAAAATGTACTGGCGAATGCCCGAAAAAAACGTGCCCTAAAGAACTGCGACCTGCTTGTGGCCAATTCCATCAGTGAAAGCGGCGCTGGTTTTCAAGGTGATACCAACCGCATTACCATTCTCTCTGAAACAGAGGAGAAAACCTATGATTTGATGAGCAAAGATGACTGCGCGGCAGTTATATTAAAAACCGCGGCAGCCCATTTAAAGGAGAAATAAATCATGTTAATGACAGTAGACATCGGCAATACTAATATGACCATCGCCTTTTTTGATGAGGATACCATCAAGGCAACATTCCGTCTGACAACGAAAACCATTCGTACCAGTGATGAATATGGCAGCAATCTGATTAATTTCATGCATGCCTTTGATATTCACGCCAATACGATTGAAGACGTAATCATTTCCTCAGTAGTCCCTAAGGTGATGCATGCCTTTACCAACAGTATCCGCAAATACATCCATAAAGAACCGATCATCATTGGTCCTGGTTTAAAAACCGGCATTTCCGTCCGCACTGACGATCCCCGCTCAGTGGGAGCTGACCGCATTGTCGATCTGGCAGGCTGTATGGCAACCTATGGCGGCAACGCGCTGGTCATCGATTTCGGCACCGCCACAACCTATGACTATGTCAGCAAAGATGGTATCTTCCAATATGGCATTACCGCTCCCGGCATAGAAATCAGTGCCAAAGCCCTATGGACACAGGCCGCCAAGCTGCCGGAAATTGAAATTAAGAAGCCGGATACAATTCTTGCGAAAAACACCATCACATCGATGCAGGCAGGCCTAGTTTACGGCTACATCGGCCAATGCGAGTATATCATCACACAGTTTAAGAAGGAGCTGGGCATCAGCGATATGAAAGTGATTGCGACCGGCGGTTTAGGCCGCATCATCTGCAGCAACACAGCAATGATTGATACCTATGATCCTGATTTGACATTCAAAGGTCTGAAAACGATCTATGACCGCAATCATTAAAACAAGGCAGAATTTTCCGCCTTGTTTTTTTTTACACTATTTCTTCAAACATTTCTCTGCCCTGGAAACATATCGGACATTTATAATCCTCTGGCAATTCATCCATCTCCGCCACATATCCGCAGATCATACATTTAAAGCGGCGTTTCACTGATTGAGGCTTTGGTTCAGCTTCAGGCTTTGAGGTTTTGATTTCTTCAAACATCTCTCTGCCCTGAAAGCAAATCGGACACTTATAATCCTCAGGCAGCTCATCCATCTCCGCCACATATCCGCAGATCATACATTTAAAACGGCTTGTCGCTGTTTTTGATGCCGGTTCAGCTTTTGGCAGTATATTCGTTACCTTAGGATGCACACCATTCAATATCGCACTGCGGTCCACATATTCAGTATGCAGGAACCTTTCTGCTTTTTCGCTTAAAGGCTTTGAATAAAATTCTTTATAAACCGCTTGAATCTGCGGGTTTTCATGTGAAAAACGAATCGTGCTGTCCGCATCCTTTTGATACAGTGAATCAATACGTGCCTGACGGATTTCATCATTCATCGGTACCGCACTCTTAGGCTGACCGCCGCCGCCAATACAGCCGCCGCGGCATGTCATTACTTCCACAAAATCATAATTAACTGCCTTAGCTTTAATCTTTTCCATCAGCTGACGGGCATTCTCCGTTCCATGAACGACCGCTGCCCTGACCGGTATCCCATTAATTTCAAGTTCGGCTTCACGAATTCCATCCATGCCGCGAACCGGTGTAAGCTTCACAAGATCCGCCTTAGGATTCTCATCGGTAAGCATCCAATAGGCTGTCCGGATTGCCGCTTCCATAACCCCGCCAGTGTTGCCGAAGATAATACCAGCTCCCGATGCCGGTCCCATAAACGAATCATATTCACTTGGTTTCAGTGCGTTCAGATCAATGCCCTCCGCCTTCAGCCAGCGGGCTAACTCACGGGTAGTAATGACCGCATCCATATCACGCAGATTTACATCATCCAGCTCAGCAGCGGCTGCATTCATCTCCGGCCGGCCAATTTCAAATTTTTTAGCGGTGCATGGCGTCAGCGCCACATTAAAAATACGATCAGCGGCAAGCTTCTGCTTCTGCGCGAAATAAGTTTTAATTGTCGGCCCCTGCATGCCGATTGGACTTTTGGCGCTCGATAAATGATTGCGCATTTCCGGATAGAAGGTTTCCACAAACTTAACCCACGCCGGGCAGCAGCTCGTAAACTGCGGCAAAGTACCATGTGTGCTGATTCGCTTCACAAGTTCAGCTGCTTCTTCCATAATTGTCAGATCAGCTGAAAAATTTGTATCCAAAACATAATGAAAGCCCAAGCTGCGCAAAGCCGCAACCATTAAGCCCTCCACGAATGTTCCGGCTGGCATGCCAAACTCCTCACCTAAGGCAACTCTTACTGAAGGTGATGTTGAAACAACGATCCGCATAGACGGATCCTGCATTGCCTGTTTGATCTTATAAGTGTCATCCACCTCACTGATTGAGTTAACCGGACAGACATTCGCACACTGACCGCAATGGATGCATACCGCTGTATCATTAGTAGCCGCTAAATCATACATTCGGCCAACTGCGATCTCCTCTTCGCATACTTTACGGCACTGGCCGCATTTAATACATAATTCTTCATTTCGCACAATGGCTGGATTATCCTTTTCTATCGGTATCCGAATTGCGGAAAATTCATGTTTACTTATCATAATTTGTACCCTTTCTTTATAATGTAATAATTATAGTTTTCCAATCCCTTCCAGGTCAACGTTCTTGCCCTAAAAGATACGCCAATCCTAAATTACTGTGCTATACTAAAAGCAGAAAGAGAGGATAAAATATGAAAAAATTATTCAGCTGTGCCGATGCGTATATCAAAACGATGACCATTACTGAAATGGGACAGTTAAAATTATGTCTTGGCTCAATCGGTGTCTTGATTGGCTTAAGTGTTAAAAAGGAACATCGCAAGACTGTCGCTGTCGGTGCCGCAACCTTAATGGCTGCAACCTATTTGCCGCTGATGAGCCGCTTTGTGAAAGACATGTCTAAAATGGTTAAAAATAATTAAGTATTGCAAAGTCCTATAATTAAAAGCTGAAGTCACAAGACCTCAGCTTTGTTTTTATATACTATTAATAAATTCAAACTTCTCAAATGTCTGCATTTCAGCAATAACCAGCAAATGATCTTCAGCAGCAATGACATATTCCGCAGATGGTGAAATACTCAAACGAGACTCATTGCTTTTACGGATACCCAAAACATTGATACCAAATTTACGACGGGCATCAAGTTCAATCAGCGATTTGCCGACCCAGCTTCTAGGCGCGTTCATTTCAACAACTGAATAAGTATCATCGATATCGATCATATCCACAATATTTTGACTCAGCAGACTCTTGGCAACCCGCTCACCCATTTCCTTCTCCGGACGAATGACCTTATCCGCGCCAATTGCCTTCAGAATCTCCATATAGCGTTTATTCTTTGCTTTCGCAACAATATATGGCACCTTTAACTCATGAAGATTCATGATTGCCATGATGCTTTCTTCAAGATGCGACCCTACCGCTACGACAGCAACATCACAATCACCGATACCGGCAGCTCTCAGCGTTTCTAAATCAGTAATATCTCCCTGATTAGCGCTTGTACAGATATCCGCCATGCGGTCAACGCATTTAATATCCAAATCAACCGCGATAACCTCACAGTTATATTCACTTAAGGTTTTAGCTACCGTTGAACCAAAGATACCTAATCCCAATACTGCAAATGTACGATTATTTAGCTTTTTCATTTAGATCTCCTAACCGACGATTACATGACCAGAAGGATAACTCAGTGTCTTCTGGGCACTGCCTTTTCCTCTGATAATCGAAATGATCAGTGTGATAACACCGATACGACCAATATACATCAATAAAATAATAACCACTTTTCCCACAACCGTCAAGGTCGGCGTTACATTGGCACTGAGCCCAACGGTTGCCATCGCTGATACTGCCTCAAAGAACAAATGTAGGAATGTTGCCTTTTCACTCAAGGTCAGGATAAACAAACCAATCACCAGCGAAAATAGATTGATAAATAAAATCATCGCGGAACGGATCACAACACTTTGGGTAATTGAACGCTTAAACGCAACAACCTCATCACGATTTTTCAGCTGATTTAAAACCAGCAGCGCCAATACCGCAATCGTTGTCGTTTTAACACCGCCTGCCGTACCGCCCGGCGAACCGCCGATGAACATACAAATAATCATCAAGAATTTAGTGCTTTGATGCAAAGACGCGATATCCAAGGATGCAAAGCCTGCCGTACGCAGTGTCACCGACTGAAACAAAGCCGCAAACAGCTTGCCTGGCAGTGATAAAGCACCTAATGTAGCCGGATTATTGTATTCCACGCAAAAGATAAGCACTGCCGGTACAACAATCAAAAATGATGTCATAAGCAAGACAAGCTTCGTATGTAAAGATAAATATTTCCAAAACCGTGACGGCGTAAATTTGCCTTTGCGCATATCTCTGAAACGATCACGCAAATCAAACCAGACAGCAAAGCCCAGACCGCCTAAAACAATCAGCAGCATCACTACGATATTTACCAATGGATCATCAACATACGGCATCAGCGAAGTAGCGCTCATGGTATCAAAACCAGCGTTACAGAATGCCGAAATGGAAATAAAAATCGAGTTGAATATCCCTCTGACAATCCCATATTCAGGCGCATATTGCGGAATGAAGCGAATGGCCAGCAAAATGGCGCCGCAGCCTTCAAAGATTAACGTATACCGAAGAATACTGCGAATAAAATTGTGCATATCAGATAAAGAGTCCTGATTCAGCATCTCCTTCATCATCAGCCTGTCATTTAATGACAGACGGCTTTTTAAATGGATAATAAAGATAGCGACAATTGTCATCAAGCCTAAACCGCCGATTTGAATCATCAGCAGGATGACAAGCTGTCCAAACATCGTAAACTGATCAGCGGTTACCTTAGTCACCAATCCGGTCACACACGTTGCACTGGTTGCGGTAAATAAGGCATCCAATGGATTCAGCCATGTCCAGCCGCGGTTACTGATTGGCAATGTCAGCAAAAATGCGCCCATCAAAATAACTACCACAAAGCTTAAGGCTATTTTACGTGAAATTCGCATTTTTGCTAACTTTTCTTGTATAAAGTTCATACACATCCCCTTCTAGGCATTACTCAATGCTACTACAAGTACCCTCTATTCTACACAATAAAAAAATTAAATCAATATAAATTTAGCTTTTCACAAAGTAAAAATCCGGTTATGAGCCGGATTTCCAATTTTAGTAATTTTCTACGTCCAATGCGAAATAAGATTTTGGATGATTACATACCGGGCAAACTTCAGGTGCTTCACTGCCTACATGCAGATGACCGCAGTTCAGACATTCCCAAACAACTACACCATCTTTAGCGAATACTACATTACCTTCAATATTAGCTAACAGTTTACGATATCTTTCTTCATGATGCTTTTCAATCTTCGCAACACCTTCCATCATTTCAGCAATTTCAGTAAAGCCTTCTTCTCTTGCTTCTTTTGCGAAAGTAGCATACATATCAGTCCATTCATAGTTTTCACCAGCTGCCGCGTCTTTTAGATTTTCAACTGTTGAAGGCATACCGTCATGAAGCAGTTTGAACCATAATTTCGCATGTTCTCTTTCATTGTTGGCTGTTTTCATGAATAAGTCGGAAATCTGAACATAACCGTCCTTTTTAGCTTTGCTGGCATAATAAGTGTACTTATTTGTAGCCTGTGATTCACCCGCAAATGCAGTCATTAAATTTTGTTCTGTTTTAGTTCCTTTTAAATTCATATTAACCTCTTTCCAGGAATATACTTTAACGTATTTCCTTATTTTACCCTTATTGTTATTATATCCCAATTTATGTCTTCATTCAATGGATATAACTATAAAAAATGTGGGTAAAGCTAAGAATGCTAATTTAGCTTTTAATTCAGATTTATGATTTTAAATTGAATTTTTTGTCATTTTTTTCTCATTTTATCAATAAAACATAAAATTTATTTAATTTTTTGTTTACTTTTTTGATATGATGCCGTATATTCTAACTATTGGAGGACAAGCAAACTTATGAATGATAAACATCCTTTTGATGATTTTGGAATTAATCTTTTCAGTGAGTCGGTCATGAAGGAAAGACTTCCATATCCGGTTTATACTAAATGGAAAACAGCGATCCGCAAGGAAGACGCTTTAGATCGTAATACAGCCGATGCCATTGCGCATGCAATGAAGATTTGGGCAATGGAAAAAGGGGCAACCCATTATTCCCATTGGTTCCAGCCAATGAGCGGCAATACCGCCGAAAAGCATGATGCTTTTGTAGAACCCGGCGACTATCAGGCAATTTCCCGTTTCAGCGGCAAATCACTGATCAAGGGTGAAGGCGATGCTTCCAGCTTTCCAAGCGGCGGCTTACGAGCTACCTTTGAAGCCCGCGGCTATACGTATTGGGACTGTACATCACCGGCCTTTGTACGCGATAACATTCTTTGTATCCCAACTATTTTTGTTTCCTATAACGGTGAAACATTAGATAAGAAAGCACCGCTGTTGAAATCTTTAGAAGCCTTAAATAAAGAAGCGACACGCATCGTCAACGCTTTTAAGGATAAAGATATCAAGCGGGTAACCGCCATGGTCGGCTTGGAACAGGAATATTTCTTAATTGATAAAAAGCTGTATCAGCAGCGCAGTGATTTAATTAATACCGGCCGTACATTATTTGGCAATGTGCCGCCGATCGGTCAGGATCTTGCTGAACATTATTTCGGATCGATTCCTAACCGGGTAAAAGCATTTATGAAGGAAGTTAACGTGGAATTATGGAAATTGGGCATCTATGCCAAAACCGAACATAATGAAGCGGCTCCCTGCCAGTTTGAGATTGCACCGCTGTTTGCTGATGCTAATATCGCAGTGGATCAGAATCAGCTGATCATGGATGTATTGAAAAAGGTAGCGGATCTGCATGATCTGGCTTGTATTTTTCATGAAAAACCATTTAAAGGCGTTAACGGCAGCGGTAAACACAACAACTGGTCATTGGTAACCGATGACGGTCAAAATCTGTTAGAACCTGGTGATAAACCGCATGAAAATATTCGCTTTCTGCTTTTTGTCTGTGCGGTTATCAAAGCCGTTGACACATATCCTGAATTATTGAGAATGGCCAGCTCAGATATTAATAATGATCTGCGTTTGGGAGCGAATGAAGCACCACCGGCAATCATCAGCATCTGTATGGGACAGGAACTCGAACAAATCCTTTTCCAGCTTGAGAAGAGCTTAAAAATCGAGCATAATGTTGAAACAACACCTTTCTCAATCAGCAACCTTTCCTATGTACCGAAAGATACTAGTGACCGCAACCGTACTTCACCTTTTGCTTTCACTGGTAATAAATTTGAATTCCGTATGGTTGGTTCATCACTTTCCGCAGCTACTACAAACATTGTATTGAATACCATTGTCGCGGATAGTCTCAGTGAATTTGCCAATGAACTTGAACCGCTGAAATATATTCAGGATGTACGCGATAAGGCATTAGAAATCTGCCAGCGTGTTATTCGTGAGCATAAACGTATTCTATTCAGCGGTGACGGTTATTCAAAAGAATGGATCAAAGAAGCTGAAGAACGCGGTTTGCCAAATATCCCTGCATATATCTATTCTATTGAATCATTGATCAGTGATAAAGCTATCGGTTTGTTTGAACGCAATAAAGTGCTCTCCGAGGTTGAACTGAAAGCCCGTGCAGACATTCTCTATGAACAGTATTATAAGAAGGTTCTGATTGAATCAAACACACTGATGGCAATGACTAAGAAAACCTTATTGCCGGCATTAATTAAGGAAATCAAATTCTATTCTGATGCATACGCATCTTTGAATATTAAAAATGCTTTCTATGAAACTAAAATCAATACGCTCTTAGAAATCCTCGATAATGTTCAGAAACGCTATGATGAATTAAATAACCTGCTTACAGCCGTCAGCAAGAGCGCGACGAATCGTGAAAAAGGTTATTATGCATTTGAAACAATCGTATCAGCGCGTCACAGCTTGCGTAAAGCCGTAGATCGCATTGAGAGTGAGATTTCTAAAGAAAACTTCCCAGTACCAAGCTACGAAGAAATGTTTATTTCAATCTTATAAAATAATAGACAAAATGCACTATGTCATGATAGTGCATTTTTTTGTTGATTAAGAAATCTGATTCAAGCAATTTCAAAGCAGACTCTTGCTTAAAAATAAAAACCTGAAACCGAGATGATTTCAGGCATAATATTTAATCTTCTTTAGGCAGAATCAGATTCAGTACGACACCGACAAAGGCGGATAATGCTGTACCTGATAAAGTGATCAGTTTACCCATTGGCAATACCGCGCCGCCTAAGCCAATTACCAGCATTGCTGATGCGATGATCAGATTGCGCTGTTTGTCGAAGTTTACTTGATTGTCAATTAAAACCCGCAGACCGTTGCTGGCGATGACACCGTAAAGCAGGATGCTCATACCGCCCAGCACTGGGTTAGGAATTGTTTCAATCAGTGCAGATACAATGTTGATGCATGACAGACAGATAGCGATAATTGCCGCGCCGCTCGTTACATATACAGAAGCAACCTTAGTCATGCCGATAACCCCGGTATTTTCACCATAAGTCGTATTTGCCGGGCCGCCCAGAAAAGCTGAAACCGCAGTTGCGATACCATCACCCATCAAGGTGCGGTCAAGTCCCGGATCTTTTAAGAAGTTGCGTCCGCAGACCTTGCCCAGTACCGTATGATCCCCGATATGCTCAGAGATCGTTACGATAGCTACCGGCAGCAAAGCAAATGTTTCCGGGCCGAAATAAAGCTGATAGGTATCAAAATTACCCACTTTAAACGGCAGGATAAACTGCGGCAGAGAGAAAATCTTACCGCTTGCCAATACGTCATTCACCGGTTGAAAATCAACGATACCCACCGCTAAAGCAATCAGATAACCGCAGATGATACCGACCAGGAAAGGTATGATTTTAAAGAAGCCCTTTGCTTTGGTAGATACCAAAGCAGTGATGATAAAGGTTGCTACTGCCACTAGCATGCCGCGCCAGTCACCGCCTTCTACAAACTGTGCATTGCCGACCGCGTTAGCCGCTAAGCCTAAACCGATTACCGCGATCATCGGACCGATTACAATCGGCGGCAGCAGCTTGTCAATCCAATCCTTACCGATAACCTTAACGATAAAGGCTACCGCTACATAAATCAGACCCACTAAGATCAAGCCTGTCTGAGCCGCGCTGACATCACCGCCCATCGCTTCCTTGGCAATCAAGACCGCTGAGATATAAGCAAATGATGAACCAAGATATACCGGTACTTTTCCTTTTGTGCAAAGGACATAAATCAGCGTACCAATACCAGATGCAAACAATGCAACCGATACTGGAAAACCAGTGATGATTGGAACTAATACCGTTGCCCCAAACATAGCAAAGACGTGCTGAAAGCTAAGCAGCGCCCATTGTGCCGGCTTTGGCTTTTCATTCACGTCAATTAACAGATTATTCTTTTCTTCTACCATGATTTTTCCTCCTATCAAAAGCATAGAACCTTTGGCAAAAAAATCACGATTTTTGCCTTTGAAACCTCTCTGGATTTCATTAAAGACCTATGTTCTTTGATAGTTTAGCATAAATCACATACAATTACCACAATTAATGATTAAAAAGTTTGCTGACCTCATTAATAACCATGGTACTGGCTGATAAACCAAACACAATCAGCCATTCTTTTAAAGCCAGCGGCATCGTCTTCAGCAAGAGATTCATCGGCGGGAAGTGACAGACAAATACCTGTAATGCCAAACCGACAACGATTGTCAGAATCAGCCATTTATTCTTAAACAAGCCGATGCTGAACATTGATACCTTGTCATTACGGCAGTTCATCGCATGAAACAGCTGTGACATTGACAGCACCATAAACGCCATAGTCTGTGCCATTACCGTACTGTGCGCAAGACCGTATTTAAATGCAACTAATGAAATCGTGCCGATATATAAGCCATTGCATACGACAAAGGCATAACCGCCATGGGCAAACAGACTTTCCTTAGGATCACGGGGTTTTTGTTCCATAACATGACGATCATCCGGTTCTACACCCAAAGCCAAAGCCGGAAAAGCATCCGTTACCAGATTCACCCACAGTATTTGAATCGCACACAAGGCAGGTACGCCATGCGGCAATAACAGTACGGCCAGAAACAGAGTCATGATTTCACCTAAATTGCAGGATAGCAGATAATAAACCGCCTTTTGAATTTTCAAATAAATATTGCGGCCTGCCTCCACAGCCGTGACAATCGTTTTAAAGTTATCATCAGTCAATAAAATATCACTGGCGCTCTTGCATACATCACTGCCGTTCTCACCCATCGCGATACCGATATCCGCGCTTTTTAATGCCGGCGCGTCATTCACGCCATCACCAGTCATGGCTACAATACCACCATTCTTTTTAAAGCTTTCGACAAGTCTCACCTTGTGCTCCGGTGAAACACGGGCAAAAATTCTTACCCGCTTGCATGCCTGAAGCAATTGGTCATCATTTAAAGTATCAATTTCATCACCGCTCATGACATCCTCTTCCCGGCTTACCAGCTTTAACTGATGGCCGATCGCATAGGCGGTTATCGGTGAATCACCGGTAATCATCACGACTCTGATCTGTGCCTTACGGCATGTTTCAATCGCTTCTGCTACCTCTTCACGCGGCGGGTCCATCATCCCGGCAAGCCCGACAAATGTACAATCCTTTTCAAGTGTATCCTCGCGCAGTGTGTGGGCTGATTTCATCGCTAAGGCAAACACTCGAAGGGCCTTTTGCCCCATGATTTTACTGGCCTCCATGATACATTTTTTATCATAGCTGCTCATCAATACCTTTTGACCATTTACCAACAAATGGGTGCATTGATTAATAATGCGGTCAACGGCGCCTTTCGTATAAACAACCTTCTCCTGGCCTATCTCATGAATCGTACTCATTTTTTTACGGTTGCTGTCAAAAGGTATCTCATCAATGCGGATCTGTGAACATTCAAGCTGCTGCTTCACAATGCCATGACGCTGCGCAAATTCAACCAGCGCCTTTTCACTAGGATCACCTAACAGCGTATCACCGCGTGTCTCAACATTGTTGCACAGCGCGCAGATCGTCAGAAATTCCTTCGTTACCGGTTGGTCAAATTCACGGTCAGAGTAAGTAGATACAACATTCATCTTATTCTGTGTCAGCGTTCCCGTCTTATCTGAACAAATAACACTGACCGAGCCCAAGGTCTCCACCGCATGCAGCTTACGCACAATCGCATTCTGTGAAGACATTGTGGTAACACCCATTGCCTGAACAATGGTCACAACCGCCGGCAGCCCTTCCGGAATCGCCGCTACCGCCAAAGAAATCGCCAACAGCAGCATATCAAAAATATTCTTGCCCTGAATGACTCCCACCGCAAACATCACGGCGCAAAGCACGACTGACAACAGTCCCAGCATCTTGCCCATCTCTGCCATTCTTCGCTGCATGGGGGTCATTTCATTGTTATTCTTATTCAGCAGGGCAGCAATTTTACCTACTTCACTATCCATTCCGCAGTGTACCGCAATGCCCCGCCCTCTGCCGCTTGTAACATATGTAGACATAAATGCCATATTCCGCTGATCCGCAGGCCCCAAAGGCCCATCAGCCACAAAAAACTCATTCTTTTCTGCTGGTTCACTCTCACCAGTCAATAGACTTTCATCCAGCTTTAAGCGCGTTGTAGAAATCAATCGCAGATCACACGGTATACAGTCACCCGCTTCAAATTCAATCAGATCGCCGACCACACACTCACTGCTGTTGATTTCCGTAAGTACACCGTCACGAATGACCTTACAGGTTGGATGAATCAGCTGCTTCAACGCTGCCAATGCCTTCTCACTCTTCAGTACCTGACCTGTTCCAATCAATGCATTCATAATAATCACAAACAAAATGATGCAGGCATCCATCGCTTCACCCAATGTTACGGATAATGCCGCACCGATAATCAGAATAATTACCATCGGATCCTTAAACTGTTCCAAAAAGATTTTAATTGGACTTTCCTTTTTTTCCTCTACCAGTTCATTCGCACCATCCCGGCGCCATCGTTTTTCCGCCTCGGACTGACTTAAACCTTGATTGAGATTGGTATCCGTCAGTACCGCTATTTCCTTGATACTGTTTCGATAAGCCATATTCACGCTCCTTTACAGATACTTTATGCACTCCATACAAAAAAAAGAACGGATCAACCGTTCTGTTATGAATATTTCTTAGGATTAACAGGCACTGACAGATACTTCTTTAAAAAAGCTTCCAAATCCTTTTCAGAAAAAATCTTAATCGCCCGCTTATCTTCATACATAAAATCAAGATAAATACGCTGAATCTTCAGATCATCACCCTCAGCAATCAGCTCCACTGCCGAACCCTCTCTAGGTTTCAGCTTAATGCCATTGATCCCTGCATAAAATTCATTGATTTCACCATTGATGCTGCCAAGATGAATCCGGGTCGGTGATACCATCAAATGCAGATCCACCTGTTCCATCAGCAGCAGAAAGCTTTGAAACACTTCCTTAACCGCTACCTGTTGAGTCACACTAATCAGCAGTACATCGGGTTCATTCCCCTGCAGATACTTCACCAGCCGCATCAGCATTGTTGTTGATTTAGGCGTTTCCAGAAAAAATGAAGAATCAATATACAGCAGTCTCATAGATTAATGCTTAAAGAAATTAGGAATACCGCCGTCATCCAAATCCTCAATACTGCGGGATGGCGCACTATTGCGTACCGGTTCCTTCTTAACAGCAGCTGAACGCAGTGTTGTAGCAGTTTTAGGATCATTAGCAGTTTCATCAAAGCCCGTGGCGATAACTGTAACAATAATTGCATCACCAAGATTTTTATTAATGGCAACACCAAAAATCGTATCAATTTCATTGCCGGCTGCTTCACGGATATAAGCCGCGGCATCATCCGCATCATAAAGCGTAATATTTTCGCCGCCGGTAACATTAATAATCGCATTCTTAGCACCGGTAATCTGAGCTTCCAGCAATGGTGACTGAATAGCCTTCTCAGCAGCCGCTCTAGCCTTGTCATCACCTTCCGCCATACCGATACCAATCAGCGCTGATCCTTGGTTTTCCATAACGGAACGAACATCAGCAAAGTCCAAGTTGATCATTGCCGGTACCGCAATCAAATCGGTAATTGTCTGCACACCTTGACGCAATACATTATCCGCAGCTTCAAAAGCTTCGCCGACCGGCTTGCGGCCGATTACTTCAAGTAAGTTATTGTTTGACACGATAATCAGTGAGTCTACATATTGACGCAGTTCACTCAAGCCGGAATTTGCTGATTCAGAACGCTTGCGTCCTTCAAAAGAGAAAGGCTTAGTAACGATTCCTACGGTTAACGCGCCTTCTTCCTTCGCAATTTTCGCAAACAGCGGTGCCGCGCCAGTACCTGTACCGCCGCCTAAACCGGCTGTGATAAACACCATATCGGCATCCTTCATCGCTTCCCGAATTTCAGATTCATTTTCCTGAGCCGCTTTGCGTCCTACTTCAGGATCGCCGCCGGCACCTAAACCTCTTGTCACTTCACGGCCTAAAACGATTTTATTTTCAACTGCTGATCGATTTAAAACCTGAAGATCGGTATTAGCCACATAAAACTCAACACCCTTGACACCTTCATTGACCATGCGGTTAACAGCATTGCCGCCAGCGCCGCCAATTCCAAATACTTTTATATTTGCTACCTGTTCAAACTGTAAATCACTCATAACCGTGTCCTCACTCTCTCCTATTTTTCATTCATTAATATATTTTTTAATTTTTTAGTAAAGCCATGTTCTTCACTGTCTTGATTCTGTGAACCCAAGATACCTTGTTCAACCTCTTGCTGACCTGTACAGATTCTTGTATCCTGCCGTATTTCATTTAATGTACGCCAAGCATAGAACATCCCTAAGCTTACCGTCATTGAACAGCTGCGGCCGCCAATCGTCTGCGGCACATAAACACTGGCCGGGGCATTTAATTTTGGAAACAGATGACGCAGGCCCTGAATATCCAGACCATCACCTGTAAGTATGTATTTCATTTCACCCATTGACAGAATCGGCGAGCAGGCGTCATTAACCCGTTCAATCCATGCCTGGGCATGCGGTGTAATCACCTTATTCAATTGATTTAAAGTAATCGTACACTGCTTATCATTTTCAGCCCAAATAAAAACCGGACGATTCCCATTAGGTTCATCCTGAAAGGTTGCATTTTCTTTAATCAGACGAACCGCATTTTCAGTTTTAATGTTATAATCTTCCTTCAACGCTGAAACCCATGAACCATAACCTTCATTCAAGGTTTCACAACTCAATAGTTTACCATGCGAAAATAAAGAAAGTGTCGTATTCTGACGAGATAAATTCAGTAATACAATATAATTCTCAATCGTCTGTTCAAAAATCGCTGCCTCTTCCGCAATTGCATAAGCGTCAAGACAGATATCGAGAATCTGCAGACCCGCTTTCTCTACACAGCGTGCATACGAATAAAGAATCCGTTTATTGGCATAGAACAGATCGATTTCCATTGAAAATGCATCACATACCTCATTCAGCGGCAGCTTTCTTGATGAAATTCCATTAATGACATACTTAATGCAGCCGACATTCACCAGCTCCAGATTTTCCTCTGGGCTGTACTGAATCGCTTCATTGATGCCATTTTGAACATCACTTAAACGCACCTTACCGCTTTTAACCATAACATTGACACGGCGGCTGTGACGCTTTACATCAACACATGGAATAGCCAGCAAAATTCGCTCAATCCGGTAGCCTAAAATATTTGATGCGTTGTCAACCGCCTTAATCAAAGCTGTTACAACGTTGCTTTCATTCACAATGATACTATCTTCAACACCATTAAAACGGACCTTCTCTACGCGCAGGATATTAAAACGAGTTTCATAAAACTCGCCGACAACAAGTCGAACTTCATGATCGGCAATTTCGACTGATGCATAAATTTGCTTATCCGACATATCTTAGGAAGCCCCCTAACTATTATTACTTTCATTCTATAATATAATAACATAATTCAAGTGACTTAAAAATAGGAAAAACATATTTCCCCAGCTTTTTTTGATAAAAGGTCAATCAAAAAGTACAAACATATACAAAGAAGTGCAAACCCTGCGCATAGACTGCTCAGCCAGCAGGGATACCGTTTCTATTTTAATGCTTATATTCAGGATAGTTCAACATATTTACAAAATTGGTATATTTTTCCTAAAAAATATAAAAACAAATTAAAAAGAGTCTTGTGACTCTTGACTGAATACGTGGTACTCATTACCATCATAATAACAGTTTCAATCCACAAGAGCCATACGACTCTTGACCTGCCCCTTTGTATCCATTTGTATCGCTGAGTTGCTATTTCAATCCACAAGAGTCATACGACTCTTGACTGGTTTAAATAAGATATTTCGTTATCCGTCTTATATTTCAATCCACATGAGCCATACGACTCTTGACGTCAGGTGCTACCGCTAAATTTAAACTTATTCAACATTTCAATCCACATGAGCCATACGACTCTTGACAACATAATCCTATGGTCGCCGCCTAAAACAATTATTTCAATCCACAAGAGCCATACGACTCTTGACCTATGATGAGGATAACTTTAATGGCTTGTTAGATATTTCAATCCACAAGAGCCATACGACTCTTGACCAGTGATCAATGATTATAAAACTGTTTCTGTTTTATTTCAATCCACAAGAGCCATACGACTCTTGACTTTGATTTAGCACCTTTTGCCAAACGTTTATACTATTTCAATCCACAAGAGCCATACGACTCTTGACAGCAATTAGCTGTACAACAAAGCGCCATTGGTGAATTTCAATCCACAAGAGCCATACGACTCTTGACAGCAAAATTATACATAAAAAGTAATAATATTACCAATAAACCAACAAATTTATCATTAAATCACATTCATACTCTTTATTTTTAGTTATAAACCCTCTTTACTTTCACTATTATTCGTTAATTATTAGTGCGAATCCCCCATGGATTTCATGTTTGCTTCACATTCGCACTCCATTCATTTAAGTTAACTCCCACATATATTTATATTATAACACATCCTAAAACTTTGAATGAATCAGAAACTGAATCTTCATAAAGATAGGGTGAATTCAGTAAATTATAACGCTTATGCATTCTACTAGCTGCACAGATATGAAGCCCATCAAAATAGAGAGCCATACAGCTCTGTAATGACGTAAACCCGTAATACAGGGATATACTTTTTATCTTCAAAAATATCAAAAGTTTAACCAAATACTAAAGAACTAATCATCAGAAGAAGCATCAGGATGATTTTGCCAGGACTCACCAAACTTGCCCAGCAATTTGGATCATTGGGAACCATCGGCAATTTAAAATATTTCTTATAGTCGCCTTTAATCAAGAAATATAAGAAGAAACAAGGAATGGCAAGAAATAATACGACAAATAATGCATCAGGGAAATAGCCCAATGCATTATGTAAGGCATGAATGCCAATCGTCGGCCATATCGATTGATAATAAAGAACAATATGACACATTAGAATACTGCCTATAAAAGCACTGAGCATGCCAAAAGGGCCGGGATGTCCAATGGCGAATAGGAATGATACAAGTAATATCGCAAAGCGGGTGCCATGCGGCTTCAGCAGATTCAGCATGATTCCCCTAAAAACGATTTCTTCAAAAATTGGTGCCAAAACCACCGCTGTAATTATTTCAGCCGGTAAATCATTTGTTGGTGATACGTTCTCAAAAATTTCGCCAACCTCTGGAATGTACATGATAACGACTACTGTGATACAAGAAATGATTAAGATTACTAATAACACCAGACCGGCATCCAAGCAGCATAGTGACAACAGTTCACGGCCTTTAATAGCCACCCGCTTAAAACAGCTTTTTGTATCAAAGCTGTAATTTCTGCCTAAGCGAATAAACATATAAAGCAAAGGAATCCCTAAATCAAGATATCTTAATATTGGCTCCAGCTGTTCCGTCATGGCAGCCGGCAGCGGCAACAAACTCGCTATGATTGTACGCAGGATAAGTAAAAGAAAAGATAACAGATAGCTATACACCAGACACTTAAACAAATCACTGACGGTTTCACGCAGATCATATTTATAATCATATTCCATAAAGCTTCCCCCTCACGGCTTTAATTCATTTTAACAAATTTATATGAGTGCTTCAATATTTCTAAAATAAAACCGGAAGGCTTTGGATTCAGCTTTCCGGTTTAAATTAATTATCATGCTTATCATACATTACATTTGCTAAGATCCATAATGAATTAATAAGTATCGTAACAAATATAACTGGGTGGAAAAAATAGGCGGCAAAGGATGGCAGCTCACCATCACTGATAAATGCCCATCCAAGGAAAATCAGCATATAAAAGAAGATATTAAATTTAATATTGTCTTTGCTGAACATAAAATCCTCCCCCTGCCTTTAAACGGCTATTCTGCTAACACGCCATTTGCCGCAAACGTATAGTTTACACCGTCAATAACCTTGCTGCCGGTTACCATCGCACCCGTAATATCAACATAATACCAGCTGCCGTTATCATCAATCCACTTACCAAGCTGCATGATGCCGTTCGCTGGATTCAGATAGTACCAAACTGAGCCTGAAGCTACCCAGCCTGTCTTCATCACGCCCGTATCATAATCCAGCAGATACCAGCAATTGTTTTCCAGCAGCCAGCCCTTATAGTTCGAGCCGTCCGCGAGCTGATACACATATGAACCGTTATTAACCCATGTACCCTTTGGATATTCAATCGGTGTATTTTCACTTGGCACTTCCTCGCTTGGATTAACCGGCAGTGCTGGATCGATAGGATCGGCCGGTGAATTTGGATCATTCGGGATAGGCTCATTGACAACACCGTTATCACGAACATAGACCCCCTTATCGGTAAATGTATAAGAATGACCATCGATGACTACATCACCAACTGCCATATCACCCATTGGTGACAGATAATACTGAGCGCCGTCAATCGTCTGCCAGCCCGTCTGCATGATGCCATTCGCCGGATTCAGATAATACCATTTAGAACCGTCAGCCCGCCAGCCAGTCAGCATTTTGCCGCTCGTATAATCCAGATAATACCATGACTTTGAACTGTCCTGAATCCAGCCCTTAGCCATTAAACCATTCTCTTTGAAATAATACCAAGTATCGCCGACCTTTTTCCAGCCCTTAACCAAGGCACTATTTTCCACATAAACCCATTCAGTATCAAACTGCTGCCAGCCAGGCTGATTCAGATTCGCATTAATTGCTGTACCGCTTGTCAGCTTGCCGCTGAAACGGCTGACTGTACCGCTGAAGTTCTCATCAAAATTAATTGTTATCGAAGCGGCAGAAGTTGTAACCAAATCATTTTCATAGCTGAAGGACGCAGTCGCATCCGCATCGCTTAAATCAATACTCTTGCCCTTCGCGTTCTTTAATGGATTTGTAAATGAGTTATTCTTTAATTCAACAGCAATAAGCTGATTGATAATTTCAATACTTGTGACCGGCAGTGTTTCAAATGCAGAAACATCACTCACCTTACCGCCGTCAATAATTAAAGTAGTCAGACTCTTCAATTTCTTTAATGACGGTAATTCATCACCGCTGCTGATGAAATCACTCTTGATTGTCAGCTTATGCAGTGAAGTGCATTTACTGATAAAATCAAGCTCAGCGCTCTTTTTAACGGTAACACTTAAATCACTTAAGCGTCCAAGCTCACTTAATTCGCTCATATCCGCATCAGCCTGTACTTGATTCATCACTAAAGTAGTCAGCTTGTTTAACGCGCTGATGCCCTTAAAAGATGCAACAGCATCATCAATAGTCAGAGCCGTAATTGTCTGCGCTTCTTTCTCAGTGACTGGCTGATCCGCCAAACGTGTACTGCCCAGCGCTTTATTAACAGCCTTTAATAAATTACTGTCACTGAAACTAATCTCTTTATCTGAACCGGAAGGAATCGTTGAGCCGCTTCCCTCGTTAACAATTTCTAAATCACTCTTTAAGATATAGCCATAATTATTACTGAAATCATAAGGCTCATACCAAAGACTTTCATCATGCTTCATAACATTGCGGTTTTTATCTAAATGGAAATCAAGCAGTACCTTATAGAACTTGCCTTCTTCTCCTAGTACGACATAAGAAAGATTGCTGACACTGGCAACTGAACCGATCGAAGCTGATGTCGTTGATGCTTCCTTACGGATCGGCATACGTTCAGCCGTTGGATGAATAGCAATTGTTTCACTGCCGTAATCTTTTAAGCCGCTGTATTTATCCAATTTATAATAGTAACTGGCTGCCTTTTCTCCCCAATATGGATCAGAAGCATAGGTTACATTCAGCCCGCTGTTCTTATCACCGACATGGCCGCCGTTATACCGGCTGTCATAATAATCCAAAAAACCCCAGTTCAGATGCATACTGGCAAAGGTTTCAATGCATTTTTCAATAGAAGCATATTTTTTTGCGTCGGTTGGCGAAGCATCAAAAGCACCCAAACCAAACAAATTATTGCGGTCAACCGCATATTCGCTGCGGCCGCTTGCACTTTCATTTAAAGCAATCGCAAAAATTAATGCCGCATTAGTACCATAAACATCTTCCACATCAAGGAAAGCTTGTCCGGATTCAACCAGCATCGACTCCTTTGAGCCCATGCTCTTATAGCTTGAAGGAATCGATGTATAGCCCAAACTCTTGCGCACATAATCATTGATATCATCAGCGCGCAGATTCGTCTTGCTGTGAACCGGCAGATACTGATAATAATTATAATAAGGATCATCCGTATTAACCGCATGCTTAAAGGTATCATTGCGGTAATCTTCAATCATATCCTCATAATCGGTATAGAAATAATTACCGTCATAGCTGTAATAATTTGTACCACTTTTCAGATAAGAAGGCTTAGGCCCCATTACCTGTGTTGACATATATTTCTTAATTGTAGGATCACCGCTGATTTGATGATATATTTCACCGCTGCTGTTAACCCCGTAATAAGAAGGATATTTAGCCTCACTGATACTTAACGGTGTTAAACCGCTGTTTTTAGATACCCAGCCAGTCACACCGGCAATCTTTATCTTATAAGCAGAAGCGGTTTCTTCAATCAACGCCATATCGCCGCCATAGCTGCCTGACATATTAATGTAGCTTAAAACAGTACCCGTACAGCTGGCATCCTTATATATATTTAATGTTCCGCTGCCATGCAATTGTATCGCTACCTCATCAGGTGAAGAAGCGGCCTTGATCGGCAGCCCTTGACCTGCCGTATTGACACACAAAGCAAAAGCCAGCAATCCTGTTAGTATTTTTTTAATCATCGTGCATCCTCCATAACGGTTTTATTGTAACAAATATCGACCTTAATGTATAGAATTTACGATGGGTTTAAGGAAAAGGAGATCAATTTCTGCGATGTTTTAAGCATAATAAACCTTTTTTACTAAAAATCGGAATTTTTTTCTTCACTTTTACTTGCTTTTATAAAAATTAAATGATATAGTAATTAGGCAAGTCATGTACAAGTAAGCTGAAAGGGGGTTACGGTATGTCAAAAGTTTGTGCAATTACTGGTAAAGGTCCTTTATCTGGAAACAAGCGTTCTCACTCATTACGTGCTACACGTCGTAAATGGAATGTGAACTTACAAAAAGTCAATGTCATGGTAGATGGTAAACCTCAAAAGATCCGTATATCCGCTCGTGCATTGAGAACATTAAAAAAACAAGGAATATAAGACAGGGCAACCTGTTTTTTTTCTATTCACGGAGGTATTTATGATACAGGATGAAGTAATGAAAATCAAGTCTGAATTACCGGCTGATGTATGTCTGATGGCAGTCAGCAAGACCCGCAGCCGCGCTGAAGTAGAAGCAGCATGGCAGGCAGGGATTCATGTATTTGGTGAAAATAAGGTTCAGGAGCTGAAAGAAAAGGTGCATGAAAATGATCCTTTTGAATGGCATATGATCGGTCATCTGCAAACTAATAAAGTAAAGGATGCCGTGCGCCTGACTTCCCTGATCCATTCCGTTGATTCTTTGCATTTGTTAGCTGCTATCGATAAGGAAGCGGCAAAGCAGAATAAATGCATGCCGGTGCTGCTGCAGATTAATTTCGCCAATGAAGAAACTAAATCCGGCTTTACGGTGGAAGAAGCGCCGTTAGCCTTAGAATTAGCCCAGCGCTTTGCGAATATCAAGGTCAAAGGCATTATGACGATTGGCGCGCACAGTGAGGATGAGGCACTGATCCGCAAGAGCTTTCAGCAGGCCCATGATTTTTATACCCCCTATCAAAAGAAATATCAGCTGGATACTTTATCAATGGGCATGAGCAATGATTATCCGCTGGCTCTTGAATATGGGACAACGTTAATCCGTGTCGGTTCTAAGATTTTTGGTGAACGTCAATATAATCAATAAGACAGCTGCGGCTGTTTTTATTTTACGCTTACGTGACATCGTGGTAAACTAGGTACAAGGTACTATTAGGAGATGATGATATGCGGACAGCACAAATCAAATTATTAAGCGCCATGGCCTTGTGGGGCACCATGTCGCTGTTTGTAAAGAATATCAATCTGACATCGGCTGAAATAGCGTTATACCGAGCAATCATCGCGGTGGTGACACTGGTTTTGCTGCGTGTGCTTCTGCATCAGAAAATCGACTGGCAGGCATGCCGAAAAGACTGGCTGGGACTGTTGATATCCGGTTCTGCTTTAGGGCTTAACTGGACGATGCTGTTCAGCGCTTATCAATATGTATCCGTCTCTGTCGCAACGCTTTGCTACTACTTCGCGCCTACACTGATTATTTTGTTCAGTGCCCTCCTTTTTCATGAAGTGATGAACCGCCGGCAATGGCTTTGTTTCATTGTCTCCACTCTGGGGCTGATTCTGATTATCAATGTCAGTTATTTAGATCAGCAGCCGGCGTTGCTTAAGGGTATTTTCTTTGGCTTGAGCGCCGCTGTTTTCTATGCCATTATCATGCTGGCAAATAAAACGATTCATCATACCAGCGGTTTGGAACGCACCCTGATTCAGTTAAGTATATCCATCGTATTTCTGCTGCCCTACTGTTTATTTAACGGCATCAGCATTCAATCAATAACGCTTCCCAGCCTGCTGAATCTATTCATTCTCGGTGTTATCTATACCGCTTTTGCATATTTCCTGTTCTTTTCCGCAATCAAAGAATTACCGGGACAAAAAGCGGCGCTTTTGACCTATATCGACCCGCTGACGGCGATTCTCACTTCAGCGCTGATTCTTCATGAGACCATTGTGCCGATTCAGCTCTTCGGCGGTTTATTAATCATTTGCGCAGCGCTGATCAGTGAATTAACACCGAAAGGCAAAATCAAAGCTGACGAAGCATCGATACATAAACAGAATGCGCATTAGGACGCTCTTCTTTCATTTTCACAAATTTATTCTTGAGCCAAAAGGCCTCGCTTTGCGGATTGCCCCGATCAATCGCAAGCTGGCATTTTTCAAAGCCCATTGATTTTAAAAAGTTAAGACAGTCTTCAATTATCTTAGAACCAATATTTTTTCCCTGAGCCTTCTTATCAACCATAAAGAAGCCGATATAAGCCGTCTTTGCCTGCGGATAATCCAGAATCAAATCCATCACCGCGATCAGCTGCTGATCAAAAAAGCCAAGATAATATTTATCCTCAAGCTGTTTATTCGGCGGCAGAGCCTGCATATCCTCAGCGATACTGGCAGCAGTCACAAAGGGCGGATGATATTTATAAAAGAGTTCATTCTTATGGCACAGCTCATAAATCATACCTATATCATCAACCGTTAATTTTCTGACATCATAGATTGTCGAACAATTTGTAATTTCCATCTTTTTTCTCCTTGCAAACAGCATTATCGTTATGTTGAAATATTAAGATAAATCGTATTTAATGTCAAACCAGTTTTTAATTTAAGAAATAATTAGTAAAACTATTTATAACTTATCTTTCAATTTGCTAACTATTAAGCAAATGTTATAATTGCATCAAAGAGGCCGCATTTTATATTTATTAACCTGATAAAGGAGTGATTGTGATGAAAGCACACATGCTTATTTTAACTGCCTTCTTATTTTTAACCGGCTGTACCTCGAATAATCCCAATATTATTGAAAAGCCCTCTAATCAAATACCGGAAATAAATCAGAATACTGAAAACCCTATTGATGAAACGATTAGTGCAACTGATGAAGAAATTTTTAATTATGAAATATATGATAAAGTATACATATTTGATGATTATCTGCGAAATGAATATACTGATGTTCAAACCATTGTTTTTCTTGCGGAAGAGTTAGCATTTTTAAATGATATTTTACAAAGTGAAGTTAATGCAATTATTCAAGAAAATGATTTGAATATGTTAAAGGATGATTGGAGTGTATTTACAGCCCGCAAGGTTGAACTCTATGATACAGGTGATATTTTGACAATTATCATAAAAGACATAATATATGCAAATCACGTAGGTGGACCGTCAAAGAAAAATTATGCTTGCTATCATATCGATAAAGCAGAAAAACAGGTTTTAGACAATGAACAATTTCTTAAAAGAAAGGAATTGGATATCGATGAGCTGCAAAGTAAAATCAACAGTTTATTAGAAAATGAAGCTGGGTATCAAGAGAAAACTGATTTAGATGCATTATGGAAAATTTACGGAACCCAGCTTAATAATGAATCATGTATATTCATAAAAGATGGTACTTTAAATATGTATATTTCAGTATCTGGTTCTATTGGTGAAGGTATAATAAATAAATGTTTTGAATTATAACATTTATACTTACGGTTACTGACTGCTGACATCTAGGTTGACAGTCTTTTTAAACACAGGCAAAAAGAAAAGGACTAATCGCCTAGCCCTTCATTAATCATCACATTCTATCATCAGCAGCCGCCCCTGATGAACAATTATTTCTGCTTCATCGATAATTTCATTGCTGGTGGTAAACGTATCCCATGGATGAACGATACAATGATCTAAAGGATACGCAACACCCTTCAGTGTAATCACACATTCCTCAAGCGGCATGAAAGAGAGATAGTGATAGTCCCTTTGCTGATGATAGGTACCAGGATCAATCAGGCGGATTCGGTTACGCTCATTCATCAGAGTGATATTGCTTTGATTAACCAGTAATGAAAGATTAATCAATTCATGATCGATGCGGCCGCCTAAGCCGCCATAAAGAATGATCTCATCATAGCCAAGCGAACGCGCGTAGTTGATTGCCGCTTCACTGTCAGTCTCATTCTTGTGAGTATTCAGCTGTATCACCTTCGTATAGGCCTTAAGCTCAAGCAGCTCATCATCACTGATGGAATCAAAGTCACCGATTGCCGCAAGCAGCTCACAGCCCAAACGCATGGCGGTAACCGCACCGCGGTCAATACCGATCAGCGGCAGTTCAAATGCGGGAACTTGTTTGCACAACCCGGCCAAAAGCACTATTTGAGACATTTTAACGTATGCACATTGGCTTTGATATCGCCCTTAAACACATAACTGCCGGCTACCAAAACATCAACACCCGCGTCAACCGCCAATTTACCGGTCTGATCTTTAATACCGCCGTCAATTTCAATAACACAGGCTAACTGATCCGCATCGATTTGCTGACGCAGCACCCTTACCTTATCCAGCATCGCCGCCATGAATGCCTGACCGCCAAAGCCCGGCTCTACCGACATAATCAACACTAAATCAACTTCCGGAAGGATGTTTTTTAAATGTTCAGCCGGTGTTTTTGGCTTGATGGAAATACCTGCCTTAGCACCCAAGGCATGAATCTTTCTTGCCAGCTCAATACATTTTTCTTCATCGTTAAACACTTCATAATGAAAGGTGATCACATCCGCTCCGGCATCGATAAACACCGGCGCAAAGAAAGTCGGATCTTCAACCATTAAATGCACATCCATCACTAAGTCAGGACAGCGTTTCTTATAGCCTTTTAAAATATCCGGGCCAAATGTCAGATTTGGTACAAAATGTCCATCCATCACATCGAAATGAAGCCATTTTGCTTCACTGGCGCACAATTCATCACACTGTGATTCAAATTTTGAATAATCCAGCGATAAAATCGATGGCGCAATGATTAATTCACTCATAAATTACCTCCTGCGGCCTTGCTTGATCAGTGCCGCTACGTCTACATAGTTCTGATATCGGATTGCTGAAATACGCTGATTCTCCACGCCCTGCTTTACCTCACAGCCCGGCTCGTTTAAATGCACACAGTCACGATACCGGCAATGCATCGCTGCATCCTTAAAATCAGGCAGACGATGTGACAGCTCCAACAAATCCATTTTTGAAAAGTCCAAAGACGAGAAGCCCGGTGTGTCCGCTACCCAGCCGCTGCCGATAGCATAAAGCTCACAATGCCGTGTCGTATGCTTACCGCGGCCTAACGCCTTACTGATCTCCTGAGTATTTAATTCAAATTCCGGATTGATGCGGTTCAGCAGACTCGATTTGCCGGCACCGCTTTGACCGGTTAAGACCGATATTTTATCATTGAAGCATTCCACTAGTTCATTCTCATCAAAATCATGGCCGGTGACATATACTTCATAACCGCTGCGGCGATAATCTTCAATTGCTTCATGGATCGGATCATCAGCGCTTACCAGATCCATCTTGCTGACGCAGAGTACCGGTGTAATATTCGCCATGACAATCTGAAAAATCAGCCGGTCGATCAGCACCGTGGAAAAATCAGGATCTTTGCTGGACATGACGATTACCGCCTGATCAACATTGGCAATTGCCGGACGAATCAAGTAGTTTTTACGTTCCTCAATCTTTTGAATACCGAATTGATGGTCAAATTCATCCACCCATACATGATCACCGACCAGCGGCTTGCGGTCTTGTCTGAGCTTTCCCATCGCAACACAGAGCTGCTTCGTGCCATCTTCAAATAGCACGATATACTGATTGGATATATTTTTTAAAATTGTTCCTTTAATCATATTAGTAATAGTAAAGAGCGATTACACTGTCCTTGGTCTGTTTATAATAGGTACCTTGGGCAGGATCAGTCTTTGTTACCTTTCCGGGAACGATATTCATCAATTCCTCATCACTTAATCCATCGGTTGACTGCTGGTTAGGAATCGGTGTGGCCCCTTTTTCAATCAGCTGCCGCATCGCATCCTCAATGGATAAGCCTACCACGTTAATCATTGTAAATTCAGGCTCTACAGCATATTCCAAACGGATGACATTGTTGCGGCTTGACGGATCGATACGGTCGCCCGCTTTAAGCAGATCCTGGGATATAATCGTGCCTGTTTCAACATCCGATGGATTCTTCTGAACCTGAACCGGTGTTACCTTAATTCCCTTCTCACGCAGCAGCTGTTCAACCTCTTCAAATTGTCTGCCGGTATAATCTTCAACCGTAAACAGCGCGCCCTTGGAAATCGTCAGCGTAACGGTAGAACCCTTTGCCGCCTCGGTATTTACGCTTGGATTGGTGCGGATGACATTATTTTCAGGAATCGTATCTGAATTCTCATACTGCTGACTGATGACAACATCAAAACCAGCGGCCACAAGCTCATTCTGCGCCTGTTCTACATTCATATTCGTCACATCAATAATGTTTACCATTTCCGGGCCAAACATACTGCCAAACATTCCTGAAAAGTATATAATCGCTGCCGTCGCGACAATAGTAATAGCAATTAGCAGCACGCCGACGACACTCATAAATCGATTGGCAGCCGGTGCTTCCTTTTCACTTTCAGCAGGTGCCTCACTGACATGCGACAGCACCATTGTTTTAGCGCCTTCATTCACAACTTCATCAAAGGTGGTTTTAGGCACATCCGCATATTCCGGAAGCAGACAGCAGCACAGATCCTCATACATTTCCTGAGCGGTTTTGTAACGCTGCGCGCGATTCTTAACGGTTGCCTTGATAATGATATTCTCTACCGCCTGCGGCAGTGATGGATTAAATTCACGAATGCTTGGAATTTCTTCACTTAAATGCTTCATCGCGATCTGTACCGGATTATCGCCATGGAACGGTACATCACCGCTCAGCAATTCATAGAAGACGATACCCAAGGCATAGATGTCGATCTGATTGGTAGCCGGTTCACCGCGTGTCGTTTCCGGTGCCAGATAGTGAGCCGAACCAAGCACTGAATCGCTTTGTGTCAGCTGAACGGCATCATGAGCCAGCGCGATACCAAAATCAGTGATTTTAACGGTGCCGTCATCCTTGATCATTATATTTTGAGGCTTGATATCGCGGTGTATAATATGATGCTCATGCGCATGCTGAACCGCCGATACAACCTGCTTCATGATATTGACCGCTTCTTCCTTATGCAAAGCGCCGCGCAGCTGAATCAGCTGTTTCAGCGTCCGGCCCCGCACATGCTCCATCACGATATAGTGACGGCCCTCATATTCTCCGACATCATATACCTGAACCACATTGGGATGATTCAGCTTGCTGGCAGCATTCGCTTCACGCTGAAAACGCAGCAAGGTTACCGGGTCATTGCTTAGCTCACCGCGCAGCATTTTAATCGCTACCTCACGGTTTAAAATCGTATCGACAGCTAAATAGACATCAGCCATGCCGCCCTCTCCCAATGATTTAATGATTTGATAACGCTCGGCAATCATCTTATCCATTCAGGTCACCTTCTCTTTGATCAATCAGAATGACCGTAATATTATCCAAACCGCCCTCTGCCAAAGCACTGTCAATCAGCTTACGGGTGCGAACCTTGATTCCCTCATTCATCAGCAGAATCTCACGGATTACCCCTTCCTTGACATAGCCATGCAAACCATCGCTGCAAATCAGCAGCTGACTGTAATCATTGTTGATGCGGGCAATATCCACCCGGACATTATCCCATATTCCCAGGGCATTTGTCAGCACATGTCGCTGCGGATGATTATGCGCTGTTTCCCGGCTCACTTCACCGCTGCGCAGTAAGTCACTTAAAAGATTATGATCCTCGGTCAGACAAATCAGATCATCATACATCGCATAAGCTCTTGAATCACCGATATTAAACACATATGAATTTAAACTGGTAATTAATATGCCAACCATCGTCGTACCCATGCCATGCTGAGAACGATTGCTTGTCGATTGCGTAAAAATCGCGTCATTCACTTCATTGATTGTTTCATGCAGCCAGCGCTGTACATCCTCATCATTATTCAAGCTCGGATTCTTTAAAAAACTGGCCCGCATACTTTCAACAGCCAAGGAGCTTGCCACATCGCCGGCCTTACCGCCGCCGATGCCATCACAGACAATGGCCATAAAGTCGTTATTGATATTAAAGGTAGCACAAAAGCTATCCTGATTGACACTGCGTACAAGACCAATATCACTCATTCCATAAAAATGCATTACTCACCCTCCATCCTCTGCTGCTCATGCTTCGCCCGAAGCTGACCGCAGGCCGCGTCAATATCGCCGCCATGCTCCTTGCGGATCGTCGCACGGACACCTTGCTTCATCAGCTTATCATAAAAACGCATCGCGCTTGCACGGTCAACACTGCGATAACCATGTTCATCTACCTCGTTATAAGGAATCAAATTCACATACGCATTCAAGCCATGAATCAGCTTAGCCAACTGAGCCGCATGACTATCCTGATCATTGATTCCTCTCAGTAAGATATATTCAAACGTTAAACGCCGATTATTCAATTCACAATATTCTCGAATCGCCGCCATCAGCTCTTTCAGCGGATAAGCCTTATTAATCGGCATCAGCTTATCGCGCAGCTCATCATTAGGCGCATGCAGCGATATAGCCAGATTATACTGTACCTGCATCTTCGCAAACTCTCTGATTTTCGGCACAATACCGCATGTAGAAATCGTCAGATGCCGAGCGCCGATAGCCAGCCCGCGGTCATGATTGACAATTTCACAGAAAGCCATGACATTCTCAAAATTATCAAACGGCTCACCGGTACCCATTACTACAATATTTGACACCCGATCATTCACAGCATCAAGATCCTTCTGCACCGCCAGCACTTGGGCAACGATTTCACCGCTGCTTAGATTCCGTTTCTTCTTCAATAAACCAGAAGCACAGAAATCACAGCCCATGTTGCAGCCAACCTGTGATGTTACACAGACACTCTTGCCGAATTCATACACCATCATGACCGTTTCAATCAACGAACCGTCACTTAATTCAAACAAATATTTTGTTGTGCCGTCTTTTGAAACTTGTTTTTCCTTGACGACGCATGCTTCAAGCGTAAACATTTCTTTCAGTTTTTCTCTTGTATCTAAACTCAGATCGCTCATTTCATCAATGCTGTTGACACGTTTCCGGTACAGCCATTCAAAAATCTGCTGACCGCGGAACTTTTTCCATCCCTGATCAACACAAAAATCACGAAGCTGATTAAAGGTTAAATCATATAAGCTTTTCATTTTATCACCTTTAGATATTTTACCATAAATTCCAATCATCAACGTAATAAAATGCCAAAACAATCTTAAGCTTTGACTTTAATCAGCCGGCATAGATAACTCCAGCTCATTATGTTATAATCATTACGAACAAGGAGATTAATAATAATGAGTAAATTTCATAAAGAAACATTAAAATGCCCAACCTGTCAGGAAGCCATAGAAGCTGTTTTTTGGGACAGCATTACCATAGATGAGAATGCCGAGATGCAGTTTAAAGAAGATGTAAAGACCGGTAAGTTATTTAAAGCTGTATGTCCGCATTGCAAGATGATGTATCATTTAAACTATCCGCTGCTTTATACCGATAAAACTAATCATTTCATGATTTACTATATTCCTAACGAAAGTAAGAATGCCCAGCTGACATTCCCGGATACAAGTGATACGGCTTATACATACCGCATAGCCGGTACTTATTTTGAATTTATCGAAAAGATTTTGATTTTTGAAAATCATTTGAATGATATTGTTATTGAATTAATTAAAGCGGTCATGCTTCAGAAAGAGAAAAATCTTCAAAAAAGTCAAGGCGTCTACTTTGCCGCCCTTTCCGATAAGAAGCTGTCTTTTCAGATTCTCGGCCATGAGCATGCCTTTATCAGTTATCCAAGAGACGCTTATGAAGAATTAGCAAAGGGATTAAAATTCAAAGCGGTCGATGATTTCCAGCTGATTAATCTGAAAACCTTTAATAACTTCTTAATCAGCAATAACCAATAGCATAAATCAACTAAGCGAGGATAAACACGCAATTTAAGGGGAGGCTGAATTAATGCTGACAAAACCAATGCATGGCTGGAGTGATTTTCAATTAGCCGGAACTTCTGTGTATGGATTGAGTTATCTTGATGATATTGCAATCGAATGGGTGACGCAGGCAATCCACGGTCTTGAAACAATGCTGCCATTCTGTGTTAAGGGATTTTTAGAACCAAACCGCTTTTTATGTACAGTAAGCTACTGGAACTGTCATATTATATGTGAAGATGATGAACGCTATCCGTTAAATAAAAAAGATGTCATCAATGAGCTTTCTCATACGAATATGCTGCAATTTTGCCAAGCGCTTTATGATGATATAAGTCAGAATTTAGATGAATGGGCAGCCTTTGTAGATTACGATAATGAAGACATGGTTAAAAAGAAAGAGATGCTTGCTGAAAAACTAATGATTTTAAAAAGGCTGATATCAGAAAGAGAGGAATGGTTTGGCGATAATCGCTGTTTCCTCTAATCAGCCCCTACTTAATCTCATATGAAAATTCAAAATTATTCTAACAATATTTTATTTGCTAAGAACTGTCAATCAGTTCTTTTTTCTTAACAAGAAAATCCTCCTGACAGGCACCAGCCTATCAAGAGGATTCTTTTATTTCTATTCAGGTTTGAATTCAGGATATTCCCTCTTTACAACCTCAGCACAGCGGTCGCACAGACCATGCTCATTGGTATCATTATGAACAGTCCAGCAGCGAGGACATACGATGCCGTCCATCTTTTCAACGGCAACTGAACATACCTCATAGGCTTTCAGGGCTGTATTTGTCAATACCGCTTCTGAGACAATCAGCCATTGCGCAAACTTGCCGCCCAGCATTTCATCAACGATTTTCGCATCTTCTTCACTCAGATTCACAAGAACCTTAGCTTCCAATGATTTACCGATAATCTTCTCAGCACGGGCTTCTTCCAATGCCTTAAAGATATCCGAGCGAATCAGCAGCAGACGTTCCATCTTCGCTTTAATCGCTTCCGCATTTTCGATTTCCATAGTCTTAGGGAAAGTCTGCAGATGGATGCTTTCACTGCCCGGCTTAAAGAAATCATTAATCTCTTCAGCTGTATGAACGAGAATCGGCGCCCACAGACGCAGCAGCGCATCACAGCACATAGCTAAAACACTTTGTACCTGACGGCGGCGCGGATCATTCTTCGCTTCAATATACAGGATATCTTTTGTGAAATCCAGATAATAAGCACTCAGCTCATTCGTCATGTAATTTGTTAAAGTGCTGGTTACATTCGCAAAATCAAATTCATCATAGCTCTTGATAACCTCTTCAATTACTTCATTCAGCTTGATAATCATGTATTTATCAATATCTGTAAGATCCTTGACAGCTACCAGTTCATGCTCCGTGAAATCTTCAGGATTGATATTGGCTAACAAGAAACGGAAAGTATTTCTAACCTTACGATAGTTTTCCGCACATTGCTTCAAAATATCATCAGATACACGAACATCTGCCTGATAATCGATAGAAGCGCCCCATAAGCGGAGAATATCAGCACCATACTGTTTCATTACCTTTTCCGGTGATACTGAATTACCGCCTGATTTAGACATTTTCTCACCCTTGCCGTCAAGAATAAAGCCATGGCTTAATACTTGGCGATAAGGTGCAACACCGTACATCGCAACAGCAATAATTAAAGATGAATTAAACCAGCCGCGGTATTGGTCACTGCCTTCTAAATATAGATCTGACGGGAATTTCATGCCGCGTTCAACTAATACACCAGTATGTGATGAACCGGAGTCAAACCAAACATCCATCGTATCCAGTTCTTTACGGAATTGGTTATTCGGTGAACCAGGATGCGTAAAGCCTGCCGGCAGCAGATCCTTCGCTTCACGCTCAAACCATACATTACTGCCGAATTCACGGAACAGGCCAGCTACATGCTTAAACACCTTTTCATCCATAATCGGCGTATTATCTTCAGCATAGAAAATAGGAATTGGCACACCCCATGCACGCTGACGGGAAATACACCAGTCACCGCGGTCACGAATCATGTTGTAAAGGCGTGTCTCACCCCATGCCGGTGTCCATTTTACTTCTTTGATTTGTTCCAGCAGCTTTTCACGAATCTTATCAATGGAAGCAAACCACTGATCCGTTGCACGGAAAATAATTGGCTTCTTGGTACGCCAGTCATGCGGATAGGAGTGAGTGATCCATTCCATCTTCATCAATGCGCCTAATTCATCCAATTTCATCACAACTGTCTTATTGGCGTCATCCACAAACTGCCCCTTTAAGAAATCACCGGCCTCAGCCGTCAGACAGCCATGCTCATCTACCGGACACAGGGCAGGCAAGCCATATTTACAGCCAACGATGAAGTCATCCATACCATGTCCCGGAGCCGTATGTACACAGCCTGTACCAGCTTCCGCCGTAACATAATCACCCAGAATAATCACACTGGTGCGGTCATAGAACGGATGCTTGGTCGTAATCATTTCAAGCTCTTTGCCCTTAAATGTTTTCAGGATTTCTTTTTCCTGTAAACCAAATTTTTCCCATAAGCTGTCAACCAATTCTTTTAAGACAACCAAATTACCCTTTTCACTCTTCACTAAAGCGTATTCCAGACGTTCATTTAAGCAGATTGCCAGATTCGCCGGGATAGTCCACGGGGTTGTTGTCCAAATAACAAAACTATCAGTTTCTGGATTCAGCAAGCCTTTGCCGTCTTCAACATTAAACTTCACGAAAATAGTCGGTGATTTGATATCATGATACTCAATTTCAGCCTCAGCTAACGCACTTTCACTGGATGGTGACCAATAAACAGGCTTTAACCCCTTATAAATTAAACCATCCATCGCCATTTTGCCAAAAATCTCAATCTGGCAGCTTTCAAATTCCTTCTGTAATGTAATATAAGGATGATCATAATCAGCGACTGTACCCAGTGCCTTTTGATCCTTCATCTGATTCGCTACCTGCTCCATCGCATAATCATAGCAGTGCTTTCTGAATTCAGCTAATTCCATTTTCTTACGGTCATAACCAAGCTTCTGCATCGCATTTTCAATCGGCAAGCCGTGAGTATCCCAGCCCGGCACAAAATCAACGCGGTAGCCTTCCATAAACTTAGAACGATTGATAATATCCTTTAATGTCTTATTCAGCGCATGACCGATATGCATAGCGCCATTGGCATACGGAGGCCCGTCATGCAATACAAAATCCTCTGCCCCCGCTCTTTTTTCCAGCATCTTCTCATAGAGATGCATTGATTCCCAACGCTCTTGAAATTTTGGTTCTTTGCTTGGCAGTTTCCCTCTCATTTCAAATTCAGTCTTGGGCATCAGTAATGTGTCTTTAAAATCCATTTCTCTTTTCCTCCCTGAAACATAAAAAAACGTCCTCATCTAAGGACGCTGACAACGTGGTACCACCTTAGTTCACAGCTTGCACTGTGCACTCTTTCCCCTATAACGCAAGGCTTTACGGATTTCCCTACTCAATTCAGAAAATCAGCTCCTAAGTGATCTCCATATGAACTTCACTCTGATTTCCACCAGCCATCAGATCTCTATGCATTCATTCATAAGGCACGTCTTATTCACAGCTTTTACTTTTAATCTTTTAATAAACTCAAATCCGGCAGCGGCGGAACTTCAAACGATTCCAATGCATTCGTCAGTTCTTCAAGCTGTTCCATCATCCGGCTTTTTACCTCACCGGTTTCTTCACCAAGCTTGCTGACTTCAAGCAGAATCTGCCTAGCCGAAGCCAATGCCTCCTGAATGATCACATCCGCATTATCCTGGGCCGTCGCTACGATCACATTTGCCTCACGCAAAGCAATCCGTGCGATATCTTCAGCCGCCTGTTCCTTCATCCGCAGTTCACCTGACAATGTCGTATATTTTTCTTTCATATCCTGACATTGCTTTTCTAATGTTTCACAGCGATCCGTATACAGCTCCAGCTTTTTTTTCAGTTCGTCAAGGTCATCACTCATGCGCCCGATGCAATCATCGACCTGATAGCGGTTATAACCGTTACGCATTGTTTCAAATTGTATCTTTGACATTGTGCTCACCCCTTACTGAAATAGTCCCAGTTCAATCACATAGTTATCTTTTTTTGTCTGCTTGCATATACCTTTATAGATAAAACGTCCATATCCGCGGATTGAAAGCACAGCATTATTATTGCACAATGCGCTGCAATCTTCAAGCAGAAGATGATTCACCTGCACATTTCCGCCCTTAATTAAAGCCGCAGCCTTGCTTCTGGATAAATTGCAGCAAGCAGCAACCAAGGTATCCAAACGATTGCCGGAGACAATTTTCTGCATCCAGCGGATATCCTTTTCAATGACAGCCGGCTGATCACAGACTTTAAAGCGGATTGAAGCCCGGCCAATCTTACGGCATTCATCAATAATATATTGTGCTACCTCACTGACAGTATATACATAAATCACACCCTCTTTAACACTGATATCACCAAACTGATCGCTGCGCAGGCCAATATTCAGCAAAGCACCCAGCGCATCACGATGACTCAGCTTAACATAGGTCTGAGCATACTCCGCCTTCAAAAGTGTCAGATCGACTTTTTGATCTTCTGATTCATCAAAACATAGCAGCGCCCGTTTTTTCTCCGCTTCTGGATAACCGCCGTCAAGCTTCATAAAACAGCGGCTGCCAACAACCTTCTTCAGCACTTCCTGCTCAGGTTCATTTAAAAAAGGTGTGATAATCTGACGATGCTTAAACACAACCGCATCTACTAGATCATCAAACCGTTTTGCTTGTTCTTCATATCCTTTAAAATGAATCAGCCAATCATTGTTCATCTTCACCATCAACGTTGATCTTACCGTTTACACCAATTGATTTCGGCGCGCACAGGATAACATTCTGACCAATTTTCTGAATCGTTCCATCAAGTGCAAAAACAACACCTGTCAAAAAGTCAATCGTACGCTGAGCATAATCACGCTGTAACTTATGTAAATTAATCACGGCAGCTTTATTATCCTTTAAACGGCGTCCAATCTCTTGAGCCTCATCAAAAGAACGTGGTTCAAACAATACCATTTTTGTATCAAAACTGGCATTAGAAACAACTTTAGACTTAGGTGCTTCGTATTTACTGATTGCCTGAACTTCCTCAGGGTCTAGTTCCAGTACTTCATCTTCATCCATTGGAGCTATAAATTCTTTAAATTTATCTTTGATTCCCATAATGACTCCTCCATATGCTTTTTCATTATATCATATCCCTTCCAATAAAAAAAAGGAAAAGTCAAAACTTTCCTTTCTTTCACAGAATTTTCATCGACTTTTATCGACAAAGACACGTTCTTTCTTCACTAATATGACATCTTCTCCGATATTGGTAATCTGTTCGACATTAATCTTTTCACAGCAGTCATTAAACAGCCATGGCAAAAAACGTGCAATTCCCCGTTTTATTTCACAGACATAAATCGTTTTTACACAAAGACACTGATCCAGCTCCATATCACTGATCAGGCCAAGCTCCTTGCCGTCAACACTGATTACTTTTTTGTGCAGCAATTCATTCAGCTTCATATGATCACCTATTCTAGTCTATGGTGAAATTTAAAAAAAGTTCCTGTTTAATCAAATTCTTTTCTTAAACAGGCAATCGCACTCTTTTCCAGCCTTGACACCTGAGCCTGTGAAATCCCCATTTCGCGGGCTATTTCACTTTGCGTATTGTCGAGAAAATAGCGTTTACGCAGAATCTCTAATTCCTTAGGCTGAAGATTTTTCATACTCTTCTTTAAAGTCAGCAGATTATTCAGCAAAGCAATTTCATCCTTGCTGTCCTTAATCTGATCAACAAGCATCATCTCATCACCGTCACTGTTATACATCGGCTCAAAAATAGAAACGACACTCTGTACTGAATCCAATGCTTCCACAACATCCTTGACTTTGACCTCACACGCCTGCGCCAGATATTCAATGCTTGGTTCACAGCTGTTTTCATGCATATAGGCTTCTTTTATTTTGAAGATCTGATAAGCCAAATCCCGGCAGTGACGAGATACCCGCATGACCTGATTATCACGCAGATAGCGCTTAATTTCACCCATAATCATCGGTACCGCATAAGTCGAAAAACGCACCTCATGCTTTAAATCAAAATTATCGATTGATTTAATCAAGCCGATACAGCCAACCTGAAATAAATCATCCATATTATCACAGCGCGATGCGAAACGCTGTACAATGCTTAATACCAGTTTTAAATTACCTTGAATTAATGTTTCCTTGGCACTTAGATCCCCCGCCTGCAAGGCTTGGAACAAACGTACCATTTCCGCATTATTTAAAACCTTCAATTCATTTGTGTTGATGCCACAAATATCTACTTTATAACGACTCACAACGATCCCTCCTGCATGATTTCATTGTCCCCTTAAGTTGTTAGGGATATTCAGCAGGCAGGGCATTTCCTTTTATTTACAGCGGCAGCAGGCACCGAATTCAAAGAGGATAATTGCGACATATGTCAGATATTTTAAACGATGCAAAAAGGTAAAATGTTATGAGAAAGGAGGTACATATGGAAAAACTCATCGAATATATTAAACCAGAATTAAGTGTTATGATTCCTGTACTTTATTTTATTGGTTTAGCTTTAAAAAATTCCCGCATTAGGGATGAAAGAATACCCTATATATTAACGGTTATTGCTGTCCTGTTAGTAAGCATATATAGTCTTTCAACAAATGTTATAGAAGATTATAAAGATATATTTTCATGTATATTTGCTGCTATCACACAAGGCATAATATTAGCTGGATTGACTGTATATTCAAATCAATTATACAAACAATCCAATAAATTAAACCATTGATTTGGATGCGACGGGTATGAGAATAAAATTATGATTTTATACTTTACAATATATGTGTAATCAAGTTGGCCAACGCACATTACAAACTAGAAGTAAAAAAAATACTCAGAAAGGAAAAAAGTATGAAACAACATGAAAAAAAGACCATCATTAAAGATGGCACAACCTATCAGGTAGCTTTATGGCCTACTGATGGAATGACAATTACCCAAGGACCAGGTTACTGTGGATTTTGTGGTGTAAACTTCAATATGTATCACGCAGATAAAGCTGATGAAGACACCATGAAAGCTATTTCAACTGATCCATGGAATGGCTTAGGTAATGATACATGCAGCATGTCTCATCAGTATTATCGGGCAATGGATATTGTACCACCAAAACTGGAAGGTGAAAAACATGGACTTGCTTATGCACCATTTGATTGTAGATGTGTTTTACATCAACTAAAAGGTGATGCATGGATGACTGTGTTTGAATCCTTAAACCCGGTATTCTGTGCCGATGGTACATATAGTAAAGTAACCTTCTTAATGGTACATGGCGGCTACTCAATTTTAATCGAAAAAGATGGTTCAACAACTTTAACTCAACTGCAAGAAAGGGACATTATCCGTCAGGGAGGGCTGATGTATCATAGCGGTACTGATGGTAATGTAGGTGAACATATCCATATAAACGCTAAAAAGGGTACATATGATACTACAGATTTTGATAATAACTTCTCTTTAGAAAAACAATATGATATGCCAACCTTATCAGGAAACATTGAAAGTACGTATGCCTTTATAAATGATTGTAACGTTGAGAAAATCTTCTTTGTACAGGAAAGTGACAATATTACTTATAATAATGCTGGTGTGCCATATCAGCCATATATTGATTGGGTAATTTATGATTTACATTCTTCAACAAATGGTTGGGTTCAGAAAAATAACACTTGGTACTATATCCAAAACACTGTTCCGAAAAAAGGCTGGTTCCAAGATACTAGCGGCAGTTGGTATTACAGCAATCCAGTAACAGGTGCTATGGAAAAAGGTTGGAGAGCTTCTGGCAGTAAATGGTACTACTTAAATCCTGCAAATGGCATTATGGCATCAAACACATGGATTCGAGACAGAATGTATCAGGCATATATGTATGTGGGATCTGATGGTGCTATGTATGCAAATACAACCAAAACAATCGGTGGCAGATCCTATACCTTTAATAGTTCTGGTTTTTGCACTAACTTAAATTTTGAACAAACCTATTCTTATTTGACCCCATTGTTATCAATTAAAAAATAAACAAAAGAAAAAGTAGAGCAAATCTCTCAATACTTTACCTACACGAAAATGACCCAGTTAATGACTGGATCATTTTCTATTATGATTCTTTCTAAAGTTTAAACATCTACTTTAATATAATATATATTATTTACATCTTCACCAACATTCACCTTAAGAATAACAGACAATTTTCTATTTTCATCAATGTAGAGACAGGAGCTTTCTTCATTGAACTGCACACCATACGGATCAAACCACAGATACTTTTCTGTTGAATAATAAACATAATGTTCATTTTCTTCTACATTTATATTACCAATGCCCATTGGTATATCAACTACATTGATTCCCATTTCAATTAATTGTTCAGTTATCTTCTGTTCATAGGTTTCAACAGTATAACCAAACTTAGCTAATAAATCAAGATTTGATAATGTTTTATTCGTGACCAAATCATAATTATAGGCTACAAAGATTCGATCATCATCAACATTCCACATACCACCAGCTGCTTTTGAATAGAAACTCTGCCATTTCAATAACACAGACAAACAATCACCATTCTCATATGTTTTAAATTCATGGACTGCCTTTATATCATTTTCTATAAATTTGTCTTTTTGATAAGTTCCGCTTACTCTGCGATATGTCATTTGATTCACTTGTGAAGCTTCTTCATTATTGATATTGATGAATGGATAGATGAAAGCACCGGTTGTACAATTCAGCCAATCCTCGCAGACACCTGTACTTTCTTGTGCAACATTATAAACAAACACATATCCTTGATTGGGAATTATCTTCACTTCATCTTTTCCTGATGGTGGATTAATTAACTGCACCTGATTTTTCGATGTAATCTCTGTACTAGAAAGCCGTTTGTTTTTATCTTTTTTTGATAATACATACACTGGCTGAAAAACTTTCTGTCGTACATTTATATTATTTACACTTTCATTACTTTGACAGCCGTTTAGCATCAGAAGTAGAAAAATCATTATATATTTCATTCTGCTTCCTCCTTCAGCGGCATTACAAAGCTTTCATAATAGGTTGGAAAATGGCTCCATGTCTTAGGAGAAATAATTGGTACTAACACATTAAGATTTCCATTATTATCTTTATAAAATGCAATTCTTGAATAAGAATTTCGTGGAAAAACACATTCAACACTTGAATTTACATATTCTAATCTTTCCCAATATAAAACAGCATCATCAGGTAAAATTTCATTACTTGCATAATTCTCATACCCCAAAATCTTAGTCATTCTTTCAATATAATCAAGCACTTCAGTTAGTGTGTATCCAGAACGTTCTAGCACTTCTTCCTGAGAAAGTATGCGGTTTTCTTTCAAGTCAATATTAATCGGTAGTTGAGTAAAAAGAGAAGTTACAGAATAATCGTAATTAAATAAATTTGTATAAAATTTAATTAATATAGTCATCATATCTTCTGATTGAAATTGCTTTGCTTCTAAAATATACACCTGTTCATCATCAATATGATTTACCACATATGGATAAAATGTATAATACAACAATTCAAGATTCTGATTAAATTTGGATACTTCTTCATTATCAACATTAATAAATGGCAAGTAAAATGAACCGGTCTTTGTTTTGAACCAATCACCTTCTGTTTCATTTTCAACTGCCGCATCCAAATAGTAGACATAATCATTTTCCGGATGAATCTTGTGTAGATCGTTTTGAGATAATGCTGAGGAATTGAATAACAAAAAGCCAAGCATGACCAAAATATATCGTTTCATTATGTCCTCCCCTTCCAATATAATTATTTCCTAATTTTAGTATATTCTATAATATTAGCATCGTCTACAAATAAAACATCAAGATTTATTTCCTTGATGTTTTATTGTTATGTTAGGAACTAAATATAATATGAAAGTACTTCACTCATTTTTATTATAGCCCTTTTTCTGATTCTATAATAAGTTGATCGATCAATATACATTTCACAGAAAATCATTGGCAAAGTATGCTTTTTCAAATATGTCAGGGTAATTAATTCTTGTTCCTGCTTGTCTAATAAATTCATACCTAGTTCTAATTCCTCTAAAATAATGCTTACTTTAAGATTCAAATAATCACGATTCAAATTTTTAATCATGTCTTCGCTTGTATTATACAGTATCATGCACTCATTTTTAATCTTTTCTTCTTCAGCATCATTTTCAAATAACAACTTACTTAATTTTTTGTATTCATCCCATTTTTCCAATCTTTGTTCTGTTTCTGCGATAATATCAAGTGTTAAAAACATAAGCCCATTCCTCCCTTTCAGTATATAAGTTTTAACTTATAGGCTTTATATTTATATTATAAATAATAAAAATTATAATTTTTCTCAATATTGTCTCAAAATAAAATTTATTTTAAGTATTGTATAATAAGATTAAATTAAGCAAAGCGCCTTGAATAGAGATAAGTATATAAAAACAACTAAAAATACTCTGCTAGCCTGTTTGCTGCCTAAATAAAAACTCTAAATTGTGTGACAGCATTCTCACTGTCTAAAACGGTATATTTTTTGCGCAGGAAAACTTGGATAATCAGTAGAGAACTATTTGTAAAATATAATATTCAAAATAGCACCAATAGTAAAAGCTAAACATGCAAAATCACCCTTTTATGCAAACTGTACCGCAATTGACGGATTGTTTCAGCAGTTATATAATTGAGAAAACACAATCAGATTTGTTTAAAACGTTAAAGTAAAGCAATCTTGATAAATCAAAAGGAGCGTTTATGAACAGCAATAATCAATTGGTTACAATTTGGATGTTTACAGGGATGCTGGCTGGACTGGCAATAGGCTGTTTTGCAGGCATTTCTCACGGCAAGATGGGGACATTTATGTGTTTAGGACTTGTTTTGGGGATGATTGTTGGCATAGCGATAGGCACAGCTGTTAAAAACTTTAAAACTAAGAAATGAAGAATTTATTTGACTGATTGAAAAACCTAACTTGCTAAGGATATTCAATCAGGGCATTTTCTTTTATTTACAGCATAAATAACAAATGGTCAGGCATATTAGCTGACCATTTTTGTCTATTGATTCACTTAGACATTCATTTTGATATAGTATCGCTTATTAACATCTTCACCAATATTCACCCCAAGAATCACAGATAGTTTACCGTTTTCATCAATATAAAGGCAAGAACTTTCTTCATTGAGCTGTACACCATACGGATCAAACCACTGATATTTTTCTGTTGAATAGTAAACATAATGTTCATTTTCTTCTACATCTTTATCAAAAACGCCCAATGGAATATCAACTACATTAATTTCCATTTCCGCTAATTGTTCAGTTATCTTCTGTTCATAGGTTTCCGCCGTATAACCAAACTTAGCTAATAAATCAAGATTTGATAATGTTTTATGCGTGCTAAAATCATAATTATAGGCTATAAAAATTCGATCATCATCAATATTCGACATACCACCAGCTGCTTTTGAATAGAAACTCTGCCATTTCAATAACACAGATAAGCAATGATCATTCTCATATGTTTTAAATTCATGGACTGCCTTTATATCATTTTCTATAAATTTGTCTTTTTGATAAGTTCCGCTTACTCTGCGATATGTCATTTGATTCACTTGTGAAGCTTCTTCATTATTGATATTGATGAATGGATAGATGAAAGCACCGGTTGTACAATTCAGCCAATCCTCGCAGACACCTGTACTTTCTTGTGCAACATTATAAACAAACACATATTCTTGATCAGGAATTATTTTCACCGCATCTTTTTCAGAGGGAGAGTTTATTAGCTGCACCTGATTTTGCGGGGTAATCTCTGTACTGGAAAGCCGTTTGTTTTTATCCACGTTTAATAATACATACACTGGCTGAATAGCTTTCTGCCGTACATTTATATGATTTACGCTACTTTGACAGCCGCTTAGCATCAGAAGCAGAAAAATCATTATATATTTCATTCTGCTTCCTCCTTCAGCGGCATTACAAAGCTTTCATAATAAACAGGCAGGTGATCTATAAATTGATTACGCATACTCTTGATTGGCACGATAATATTAAGCTGACCGTTATCATCAAAAAACAAATGAATAGTAGAAGGACTACTATTAAAATACTCAAGCCGCTGTGATTGTTGTAAGTGGTGAGTATATTTATCCCAAAGCAAAACTCCGTCCTCTAATTCTAAAGGAAATACATTTGTTTCATTAATATAATATCCCTTCAACAAAATCTGTTTTTCGATATAGTCAATCATTTCAGACATAGTGTAGCCTGAACGCTTTAATACTTCTTCTTGGGTAAGTATGCGATTATTATTTAAATCAATATTAATAGGCAATATTGTGAAAGCTGTGTCTATGATACTATCATAATAGATGTAAGTTCTTATGAACTTAAATAATACAGTTACCATGTCCTCTGATTGAAATTGCTTTGCTTCTAAAATATACACCTGTTCATCATCAGTATGATTTACCACATATGGATAAAATGTATTATACAATAATTCAAGATTCTGATTAAATTTGTGTATTTCTTCATTATCAACATTGATAAAAGGCAAGTAAAATGAACCGGTCCTTGTTTTGAACCAGTCACCTTCCATTTCGTTTTGCACTGCCGCATCTAAATAGTAGACATAATCATTTTCCGGATGAATCTTGTGTAGATCGTTTTGAGATAATGCTGAGGAATTGAATAACAAAAAGCCAAGCATGACCAAAATATATCGTTTCATTAAACCCTCTCCTTTCAGGGTCTATACTCTATCTTAATATATTTTATATTTAATCCAAAACGTGAATCATATCTTTTCCGATAACTATCGTGCCCTTTTCATCATCAACACCATATAAAATTTCTTTTTGAGCTAATAGATCAATCAGCTCATCATTTGTTGTTTTGTTCATATCAATTAATATCTTTGTTGCACTTGTACAATGATTTTTCGCTGACGGCGTCTGATTATTAGGGTTGCCTTCAGGTGCTAATTCCATCAGCTGAAGAATTAAATCCGCGTCAATGGTCTGACTGAATTTCGCATTCTGATCATACTCTGTACAAAAGGTTACCGTACTGATATTCTGTTCAGAAATATTTGTTGGTTCAATATAAATATTAAGCGTTATAGGATTTTGATTAAACGTGATGTAGAAATATACGGAGGTAAATAGAATAACTGCAGCAATACTTAATATAAGGTACTTCTTCATACACATTCCTCCCACTGTCCAACAATAATAATTCATTCATTGTTTTCTATATTTTTATTATACTGCATCAAAGCGGTTAACACAAAAAAATGAGCATTAAATGCCCATTCTCATTAGTTTATTTCCCCTGCCAGCGCTTTAATGTCGGCAGATATGCCAATAATTGTTCTCTCGCTTCTTCTACATTCAGGTTCAAGTTGTTTTCTTTATTCCATTCAGCCAGTGATTGTAAATTCTGTTCAGCCAATTCAGCCATTGTCAGATCTGCTGTAAAGGCGCCGTGCTGATAACAAAACGCGCAGTATTCGTGAGAACAGCGGCCATCACTTTCACTCCCTAAATCACTTTCCTTCGTCATTGTCATACCGCAGCTTTGACAAATGCTGACTGGCTGACCTAATAGTTCATCCACAGAGATGTCAAAGGTTTTCGCAATCAGCTTTAACGTATCAATATTGGGAATCGTTTCGCCTGTCTCCCAGCGTGAGACTGCCTGTCTTGTGACAAATAATCTAGCCGCAAATTCATCCTGAGACAATTTCAGTTTTTTGCGTAAATCAAGGATTACCTTTTTTGTTTCCATGATAATGCCTCCTTTATCTCATTCTATCATTGCCAAAGCTGCCCGGCAAGCAACCCCTTGTTGCGTTTTAATCTGCAAATTGTTCAATCAGCTCCTCCCGGCTTGCTGATGACTGCTTTTTATCCAATAAAATCAGTACGCTCACCGCTCCCAAAATCAACAGACAGCCCATGATTTTACTAACGCTTAATGCCTCGCCGAATAACATCCATTCCGCAAGCACTGCCGTTACTGGCTCAAACATACAGAAAATAGCCGCCGTAGAAGCACCCAGATACTTAATGCCTAGCTGTAAAGTAAACACCGCGAAGAACGAACAGCCAAAACCAATCAAAAAAGCATACCCATAAGCGGCAAGCGGCAGCTGCCAAACCATCTTATTTAACACTAAATTGTAGAAAAACATCACAAAGCAGGCAATCAGCGCCAGATAAAATGTCAGCTTGTATGAATTTAACTGATTTAAGCCGCGCCGCTCCACACCCGTCATATAAAACGCGTAGGAGATACTGGAGGCAATAGCTAAAAGGATACCTATTGAAGAATTACCGTTGCCTGGTTCAAAAAAGAAGAAGATACCCAGCGTTGCAGCCAGCAGCACCAACACCGTTGACTTTGCTAAATGTTCTTTATAAAACACATAATTAATCAAAGCTACAAAGGCCGGATAAAGAAAGTGCAGGGTCGTCGCTGTTCCCAGTGAGATATAAGAATAAGCATTATACAGCAGCAAAGCGGTAAGCGTTATGCCAAAGATGCCAACCAGAGCCGTATTCTTAAAATCCTTGCGGCTGATAGCAAAGGAAATGTGCTTTAGTTTCATCAGCACAAAAAGAATCATAATCGCAAATACATTTCTCAAAAATACAAGCGTTTCCGCATTGGCTCCCAAATCATAAGCCTGTGAGCAAAGCAATGGCATGATGCCAAAAGAAACCGCTGATAATATCGTATAAAAAATCCCCTTTTGTTTCATATCTAACCTCCGCATAATATTGCGAATAGTTTAGCACAAAATAAGGGGATCAACAATCTATTTTGTATGATTCAGCTGCACTTTAAGCTGAGCGATAATTCTTTTTTCAAGTCTGGAGATATAGCTTTGTGAAATACCAAGCTTTTGCGCGATATCCTTTTGTGTACATTCATCATGTTCAATGCCATAGCGCATCTGCAGAATCAGCTTTTCTCTGTCCTTCAAGGAATCCATTGCCTTCAGCAGCTCACGTTTATTTTCATTCTTTTCAAATTCCTTAGTTACTAAATCATCATCTGTACCGATAATATCACTCAGCAGTAATTCATTGCCGTCATAATCGACATTCAGCGGTTCATCCAGCGATACTTCACTGCGCCGTTTGCTTTTCTTGCGCAAAAACATCAGAATTTCATTTTCAATACAGCGGGACGCATAAGTTACTAACTTAATATTTTTATCACTCTTAAAGGTGTTCACCGCTTTAATCAGACCAATAGAACCGATACTGATCAGATCTTCCATAAAAATCGGGTTGGTTTCATAACGTTTGGCTATGTAAACAACCAATCGAAGATTATGTTCCACAAGCAGATTGCGGGCTTCAAGATCGCCATCTTCCCAGCGTTTGATTGCTTCCTTTTCTTCCTGTGCGCTTAACGGCTGCGGCAATACATCACTTCCCTGAATGTAATAAACCTCCTGCTCAGCCTTTTCCCGAAATAAAAAATCAAAGATTCGTTTTATGAATTTCATGTTTATCCACCTCACTTATCTGCCGCAGATTCAGCAAGCAGTCTGCCTGCATCGGGAAATGCTGATCACCAACAACTACCATTACACTCATCCAGTTTCCTCCTTTGACCCTGACATCACTCAATTTTCCTTCTATTTCTACTTCATTAGACAATGTATGCATTTTTCCCTTGATTATGTCTCTGCCTTTGATTTTTTCAAAAACTTTAGGACGTACAAACATGACGGGATAGCCTTGAATCACACAGTTATTGCCGCTGTCTAAGTAACCGCGAAGCGTCAGTGAACAGCATTCAACCGCATAGACAAAAGCCAGCTGGTTCAAAGTATGTCCCCATTTCATAATCAAAGCCGCTAATATGATCAGCAAAAGCAGCCAGAACAAAAACGGATTATAATCAAGGGGCGGAAACCATGTAAAGTTATAGATACTGCCACCGGCCAGCTTGAAACAGCTGCCAGTTATCAATAGGCGCAAAGCGATTGATGCGAAATAAGCGCTGAGCCGATATCGAAAAAACAGCCAGGCGCACAGCCCTTCGATGATCAGCAGCAAAGCGGCAGCCCAAGGATGGAAACAAAAGCTGGCAAGGACCGCAAGTAAAACCGCATAGCTCACACATTTTCTCAAGGCGAGCGGATAGGCCGCCGCATAGAGGGCAGTCAGCACGCTTACCAGATTGACCAGAAGCGCTTGAATGAAAGCAACCTCCACATAACTTTCCATGTTTCACCTCCCTTATGAGTATAATGGAAGCGCTCAGTAAAGTTTGTCGGATTTTTTATAACAGAAAAGCAAAAAGATGCTTGACACAAGCACCTCCCTTTGATTCTTCAAATATCAGCCCTTCTTATTCATATTTCTTGCCAGCCGCATAAACAGCAAGCAGCAATGCAAGCAATAAACCAAACATCACAAAAATTTTTATTGTATCCCAAAAAGCGATGCCAAAATATGTGACGCTCACTAAGCAAATGAATGGATAAAGAAGCGCGCCTAAAAGCATGCCGGCTTTCATAACAATGCTGATAATCGGCCAATTACTATTATTAAATCGCAGACCTGCCAGATGAATGCGAAAGACACCCTGCGCATAATAATTAATCTTATTTTCATCATAATAGCTTGGCAGCAGTTCTTTGGCAAAGAAGCAGAACCAGCCGGCAAACAAATACATCATGCCCATAAACAGCAAAACATTTTCCGCTAATGCATGCCATGTCAAGCCGATCCGCAGCAGTAAAGTAATTTCAGCAGCCCCAATTAAAAGACTGATCAAATAAGCCAGCCGCCAGCCCTGACGTCTTTGTTTTATCGTATGCTGCAGCGTTAAGTCCAAAGAATCAGTAACTAAACGCTCTACCTCATCAGCATTCAATACCTGATCCTCATTGATCTGTTCACCCCGCAAAAGCTCAGTAACACTGACATGCAAGACCTCGGCAAGCGGAATCAATAAAACCACATTAGGAATGCTTAAGCCGCGCTCCCATTTACTTACCGTCTTATCGGATACAAACAGCTTATCCCCTAACTCCTTCTGTGTCATATTCCCTTCTTTACGCTTTGCCGCAATGAAAGCGCCGATTTTCTGATTGTCGATCTGTACCATTGTATCACCTCGCTAAAATAGTACCGTGCATAGACAAAAATTACAATCGACTGTCGGTAGATATCCCTTTTTAAGCTTTAGAATCCCTTGTTCTTCAATCCGATTTTAAATTACTTGACTTAGTCATATAAAGGTGTATTATTGACTTTGTCAAGTATTTATTGACAAGCTTCTGCTTCATAAAAATCAAATACTTCTCAATAAATAAAGTTCTGATCAAAGGATCAGCGGATTGGAGATAAAGAATGTACGATTTTTTAAATTCACCTTTTACACTGCGCGGTGTAACACTTAAAAACCGGCTTGTGTTTGCCCCTACGACATTGGGACTTTCAGCCGATGAAGCAATGGAAAAGCTGGGCCGTATTGCCAAGGGCGGAGCTGCCTTGATCATTCTTGGCGATGTTGCTATTGAACCGGCGCGCGGGTCTTCCCTATTTGAAGAAAATGGCTTTATGACCTATCAAAAACTGATAACGCATATCCATGAAAATGGCGCGTTAACCGCTGCTCAGCTGCATATGTCTGATTCTGACATTAAGGGTATGATGAAATATATGCCGGATATTAAAGCTGGCCGTTATTCACCAAATCAATTGCGCGCTTTACTGAATGATCTGACAGCGGATTATATAACCTCAATGCCGATTGATCGAATCAATACAATTGTTAAACAGTTTGGCAAAGCGGCAAAACTGGCGCAGAAAGCTGGCTTTGACATCATTCAGATCCATGGCGACCGCATGTGCGGCAGTATGTCTTCAAGCATTTATAATCATCGCATTGATGAATATGGCGGCAGTCCTGAAAATCGCGCCCGTTTTGCCTGTGAAGCAATCATGGCGGTGCGTGAAGCTGTACCCGATATGCCTATCGATTATAAGCTGGCAATCCGTCAGGAAAATCCCCATTACGGCAATGCCGGTGTATTAGAAAGTGAATTAGCTGTTTTCGTGCCGCTGCTTGAAGCCGCCGGTGCTGATGCTTTTCATGTCGCTTTAGCAAATCATTCTGATTTATCTGATACAATACCGCCCTTAACTCACCCATACTTCAAAACGGAAGGCTGCTTTTTGAAGTATTGTGATGAGGTGCGTGAACTAAGTGATAAACCCTTATGCGGCGTCGGCCGTCTGACACATCCTGATATGATTGAAAAACAGCTGTCTGAAGGACGCATTCAATTAACCGCGATGAGCCGGCAGCTGTTAGCTGATGATCAATGGCTGAATAAAGTCAATGCCGGCCGTGAAAATGAAATTCATTACTGTATGGCCTGCAACAAGAAATGTCTGGGCGGCATGCAGGCTCGTCAGGGCACACGCTGCATCTATGATAAAAACTGAAATTTTCAGTTAAACATTAAACCAATAAATAAAGAAAAAGACACTTGATGCGTCTTTTATGCTTCATTATTTATTTTATCCCTGCGATGTAAAAACCGATATATAAATGCGGTTACCGCACATAGAATGACAAACAGCAGGGCTGTATTCTCCTTAGTAAACAACTGGAAAAGCAAATCCTTTTCAATATTCTCCTCGGCCGTAAATTGCAGACTGGCAATCGCTTCTCCCTGACATGTTATCGTCAGTGTCTGAATCAATTCCCCCTGAGTTATCGGCGGTGTCAGTGACTCATTCAGATAAGTATAGCTGCAGCTTTCCCGCTCGATGTTCTTCGGCAAAATGGCTGTGATTGTCTCAGGTGCCTTTAAATCAAGCTCATTCGCTTTGAATTTCTGTTTAATTGTCAGTGCCGGCAATGCCTCATCTTTACTTAACAGCACCACTTGATGATACTCATCAAAAGCTCTGTCATAGATCAGCTTCGCATCCTGAATATGAATAGGCTGATAACCCAGTTCAACCGGCGCCTTTGCCGTCACTAGAATCAGACTCATATTCTCTTTTTCAGCGGCACTGGCTAAACAAAGCCCCGCTTCATAAGTAAAACCGGTCTTGCCGCCGATTAGATAATCCATAGATGGATCTGCATAGCGGAAGGTCGAACTGATCAGATAGATGCCTTCAGGATGGGCCCATGTTGTTTCAGTGATAATTTCCTTTGTCTCAAATATATTTTTAAATACTGGATTTCGCAGCGCCGCTTTCAGCAGCAAAGCAATCTCTTTTACTGTTGATACATGCGCGTCCTCATGCAGCCCCGTCGTATTGACAAAATGCGTCTGCGTCAAACCTAGTTCAGCTGCCCGCTCATTCATCAGCTCCACGTAGGCCGCTTCACTGCCGGCAATCCGCACAGCCAATGCCACACACGCGTCAGCCCCGCTCGGCAGCATCAGGCCATAAAACAAATCACGGACACTGACTGTTTCACCGCTGACAAAACCGGCTACACTGGCATTTGCTTCCGCCAAACCCGCCAGCATTTCATCTGTGATCGTTATTTTTTCATCTAAATCCTTCAGCTGTTCAACCGCTACAAGCAGCGTCATGATTTTTGTCATACTGGCAGGATAAATAAGATCATCTTCACCCTTGCCCTCAATCACTCTTGATGTTTTCGCATCCATCAGAACATAATACTGACTGGCAATCTCATCAGCCGAAATTGATAATGGCTGAGTGAAGATCAGACAACAGCATATTGATATGAATCCTTTCAAAAATTTCCCCATGATAGCTCCTTACTCTGTATTCATTACTTATTATACTCTAAAGAAACTAAAAACTTGGACTTTTTTTAAGAATTTCAGCCAGTCTTCACAAATTTATGGCATAATTAAGAAAAGAATGAGGTGAAAAAATGGCTAAGCTGCTGATCGTAGATGATGAAGAAAAAATTCGTACCCTGATTAAAAAATATGCTGTCTTTGAAGGCTATGAAGTTGTGGAAGCGGCGAATGGCTTTGAGGCCATCGCGAAATGCGCGAGTATGCGCTTTGATCTGATTCTGATGGATATCATGATGCCTGAGCTTGATGGTTATTCCGCGGTCAAAGAGATCCGCAAAACAGCTCAGACACCGGTGATCATGCTCTCCGCTAAGGGTGAAGAATATGACCGTATTCATGGATTTGAAATTGGCGTTGATGATTATGTAGTCAAACCGTTTTCGGTTCGTGAACTGATGATGCGGATTGCCGCAATCATCAAAAGAACACAGGGCAGCGATCTGAATGAATTTACTTATAAAGGATTAAAAATCAGTTTTTCTGCGCGGACGGTCAGTGTCGATGGTGAGAAGCTGCATCTGTCTCCAAAAGAATATGATTTACTTTTCTATTTAGTAAAAAATAAAGGAATTGCTCTTTCCCGTGAACAATGTCTGTCTACGGTTTGGGGATATGATTTCTATGGTGATGACCGCACATTGGATACCCATATCAAAACACTGAGAAAGAATCTTGGTGCTTATGGCAGCTGCATCGTCACATGCCGAGGGGTAGGTTATCGATTTGAAACTGAAGAATAAAATCAAAAGCTTATTAGAAAAGCTGAAACAGCTCGACCTTAAAAACAGCTCGATTAAAGTTAAGCTGCCCTTCTACCTGTTGGTTTTTGTCTTAACGACCTTAATTCTCTTATGGCTGGTAGAGGTTGTGTTTTTTGAAAACATCTATACCTTTGTCAAGCAGGATTCATTAACCCGCGCCGGCAACCGCATTGTCGAAGAGGTTGATAAAAAACACGCGGACAAGCTGATAGAAAAAATCTCCCGTGAGGATGATGTCTGTGTGGCAGTTACTGATGAATTTGGCAATTCAATCTATTCAGGCATCAATAACCGTGACTGCAACGCCAAGATCTCGCTGGATGATTTTATGCTGCGGATTCATGATGCGCAGATTCATAACGGAATCTATGTAAATACATTTTTCAAAGAAGAACCCGTATTTGATATCAATGCTTCTGATCCCGGTTCAATTAAATTCAAGCAGACAATGCGGATTATTAAACAGATCAGTTATACCGGTATTGTGCATACCGAAAATCGTACTTATATCGTTATGCTTGATGCCCGTCTGACACCGCTGGATTCAACTGTCGATCTGATTCGAATCCTTTTAGTGATGGTTACTGTCATCCTGTCCCTCTTTGCTTTATGGCTTGGCTGGCTGCTTTCCAAACAGATTACTAAACCGCTATTAACAATTACGGAACAGGCGCAGCAGCTGGCAAGCGGTGATTATGATGTGCATCAAATCGTAAATGGCTACCGTGAAGTACAGAAGCTGTCAGTAACACTGAATCAGGCCGCCGAGGATCTCCAGCAGGTTGAAAAGCTGCGCAATGAATTAATTGCCAATATTTCCCATGATCTGCGTACCCCTTTGACAATGATCAGCGGCTATGCGGAAATGATGCGGGATCTGCCAGGTGAAAACACGCCGGAGAATATCCAGGTGATCCTTGATGAAACTAATCATTTAAGCCGCTTGGTCAATGATGTCCTTGATCTTTCTAAACTGCGCTCCGGCGCCAGTGAATGTACGTTAAAAACCTATTGTATCACTGATTCCATTCTCGCTGTCATTGAGCGGCTTCAGGCATTAACCAGTCAAGAAGGTTATCATATATACTTTGATTATCATGATAAAGTTTATACCGAAGCTGATGAACTGCAGATTTCACAGGTACTTTATAACCTCTGTACCAATGCGATCAATTATACCGGTGAAGATAAAACGGTGCGCATCGTACAAAGCATCCATGATCAGACGATAAAAATAGCAATCATCGATACCGGTGAAGGCATCCGCGAAGAAGAAATTGATAAAATTTGGGAACGCTACTATCGAACCAACAGCGATCACACGCGTGCCAAAGTCGGCAGCGGCATCGGCTTGAGTATTGTCAAGCGTATTCTTGAACAGCATCATGCTCAATTTGGTGTCAGCTCTGAATTAAATAAAGGAACGACCTTCTGGTTTGAATTACCGCTTAAAGACATATCGAAATGATATGTCTTTTTCATCATATTTTCCGCAATTGTTCAGCTAATTTTCACAATTACCACTTATAATGATTAAAAATCGAGGTGATGGCATGGTCAAAAATAAATATTTCTATAAATTCATACTAGTAATGGGCCTGCTGCTTACTATGATTTTTACCCTTTCCTTTACCCAGTCAGCACTTGTTCATGCATCAGAAACACCGATTGCAACAGACACTGATACAAGCCATAAAAATCCAAACAATCGTTTTGAATTTGATGCTGGGATGCTTGAGGAAGCCCGCAGGATCATCAACGGCAGCAGTGAATTAGATGATAGTCAGCTTACCCAGCTGCATCAGATTGGCTTTACTGATACCCAGATTGAATTACTGATTGAAATCACAAAGAATCCATGCGCGGCAGATATTGATGAATTAAATAAACCTGATGATATGAGAATTGTACTGCCTTTTCTATTAATCCTTGCAATAATTGGCATCGGCTATACATATCATAAAGCAAAACCGTCTCACTGACGGTTATTTTTTCTGTATGTATTCTTCGCGGGTGATTGAATATTGACAGAGATCCATGATCTCCCCGGTATATAAACGTGAATGATGACGGATCAGGCCCTCATATTTAAAACCATTTTTTTCGATGACTTTGCGGCTTTGATCATTTTTTGGATAATGTCCGCAAGTGATGATTTCCAGATGCATATTAACAAACCCAACATACAGCACCGCGCTGACCGCTTCACTCATATAACCATGCCCCCAATAATCATGATTTAAAACATAACCTAATTCACGGCTGGCAATCCCGCGACGAAAACGTTCATCAAGATGCAGCCCCACTGATCCAATCAGCTTATGACTTGCTTTTTCTTCGATGCCTAAAATTTCATCAGAAGCAATAAAATTTTTCAATATTTCAAAGCTTTCAGAGATTTTGACATGAGGTTTCCAACCCGCATTGATTCCCACATCAGATTGACTCGCATACTCAAAAAAATCAAACAAATCACGCTGAGCGAATTTACGCAGTATTAATCGTTTTGTTTCCATAGGCATCATCCTTTCCTGATTCATTCGCACAATGATAAAGAAATATGTTATACTAACCGTGTTTAGAGGTGACTTATGAAAAAAGAAAACCAATCCCACCGCCGCACCGCTTTAATCTGCTGGTGTATAACCTTTGCCCTGACAATTTATTTCCGCTGGGCAGGCAATGCCTTTTTCACTTATTTATTTGGTATGCTGACTGTGTTTTTTCTTGTCGCAGCCAGTATTTTTCAATCCCGAATCCGTAAATTGGATAACGCACAGTCAGAGGCAGCTGACCAAAAGCAAAAGAAATAAATTCAGTTTCATTATACTGAAAGCCTGATTGTATTACAATCCCGCGCGTATTCACATTTTTTATAACAAACTAAAAAGTCTATATAGAACAGAGGTAACATCCGAAAGTCAGACCCAAATCTAATGATGGGGATCGGCACTGTCCTATATAGACTTTTTTAACTATAATTCAGATTGAAGCGATGAAGTAAACCGGTTATGCTGCCTTCAAAACAGCATTTCGCTTCAGCTAATAAAGTAAAATCATAAGGCAGGCAGAGACAGCATCGCTTATTTAACCGCACGGCTCCGCTCTTTTTTAAAATCTCTGCAACAAATTGTGAACAGAAATAGTGTCCCGGCCATTTAAAAGGCAGATGCAGCAAGGCAAGCAATAAACCGATACGCGTATAGCTGAAAACAGATGCCTGCTTTTTAAATGCCAGCAGCTGCTCTCTGACCTGCTGATAAACATCAGGCTTAACCTCAATCTCATATAATAAGCATGCCTTTTTTGCCTCCTTCATCGCATAATATGTTAGTTTTTCTACTAAAAAACCCTTATATACAAAGCTATAAAATGTATTCATATCCTCTTCCAGTCCAATTGAAGCATGAGTATAATAAAAGTCAGTACAATACTGCATTGCTAAAGAACCGATATCTGAAAAATGAAGCAATAATATAAAGATCTTACGTTTTATCATAAAACCTCCCTGAAAACACAATGTTTTTATTCATATTGAGTTAAACGTTTTTGAAAGTACAAACTGATACAAAGCTCACCTGCTTCTATCTGTGCATCTGCACTTCCCGCCAATCCCTCAGCAAGCTCCTTCACGATTGCTAAACCTAGACCGCTGCCTTGCTGATGAACAGAACTCGTATAATATCTTTGAAAAAGCTGATCCGCCTGCAAAGCGTCCCCTGCATAATCATTTTTAAATTGAATACAGATAAAATCATCATAGACATGCTGAGTTACTTTTAGATAATGAGCACCATGCATTAACACATTGCCGCATAAATTATCTAAAATCCGCTGCAGATACAATTCATCACTTTCAATCATACAATTTTCATTTTCAATATCTAAGGTTAAAGCAAGCTGCCTTGCTTCAAATTGATTATAAAAATGCATCAGCGTCTTACGCAGCACCTCGGCCGGACATACTTTGCTCAAAGTAAAGTCTATGCTGCCATTTACCAGCTTAGTATAGAAGAACAGCTCCTCAAGCAAGGTTTTAAGATAAGCCAGCCGCTGTTTAATAATTTCAAAATAGCGGGCCTTATCTGCTTGATCATCACATTCTTCTAACAATTGCACATATCCGCAGACACTTGTTAACGGTGTGCGAATATCATGCGCGATATCAGCAATCATATCCTTTAAGTTTTGATCCATCCGGCATATCTGATTCATTATTTTTATACTTTCTTCCTTTTTGATATTTAATAAACAGATAATCTTTTTCAAATCATGATTCACACTGCCGGTAAAGAAAGGAAAACGGCTATTATTTTCATTCGCATATTGTATTTGACTTCTAAGCGCCTTTAAATCACGCTTTAATGAAGTATAAAGAAATATCAATACCATATTAATAAGCAAACTCACCGCCAGCATTAAGACCATATATTTACCTCTCAAGCTATTTAAGCTATATCCCGTTTTTTAAGAATCAACAGGGTGATACCGTTATATAAGAATGCGCTGGTTATAATAATTAACAATGATTTGCCATATGTCAGCATATCAAATGTCTCTGGCAGTGTAATCCCTATATGATATAACGTATATTCATAATATGAAATAAACGCGTCAGATAGATACATATGCAGTGCATAAAAGATAGAAAATGAATATCCGATTACATAAAGTACAGTAATCACATGGCTTCGCGTAAGCATATACAGCATTGTAACAAAGCTGCTTACCGCAGCAATCACCAACATTTGCATAACAATATAAGCAAGATAATGAAAGACAGAAAACGCACTCATTGTAAAGATATTCAGCACTCCTAAAATCAGAGCTATAATAACAACAAACAGCCACATACTTAAATATACAACACATGTAAATAAGAAACGTTCCGCAAGCATCTGCCATTTTTTTTGATAGAGCGGATAGATATGTTTAATAAAACCGCTGGTAATTTCTTCATTAATAAATAAAGCCATGAATAACAATACAGAAAATGGAAGCAGCAGTGCCTTAGGGAAATAATACAGGAAATTATTCATGGCATGATTTGATGTATTAAATAAAATCAGCAACATAGCTGTACATACATAAAACGATTTCTGCCGAACCATCCGATACATATCCATTTTTAAATAATTAATCAACATCTTCATCACCACATTTCTTTAAATAATAATCTTCAAGACTTAATTTATTCATTGTTATATTGTAAACAAGCACATCCCGCATTACCAATTCCTTCACAATAATTTCCGGCTTATCATAATGATCATAGATATGAATTACATTCTTTGCCAAGACATTATAATTGATCACACCACATTGCTGCTCCAAGCATAAAACCGCTTTTGATGAATCATCGACATGTATTTCCAAGCAATCCTTGCATTTTTCAAAAAGTTCATCACTGGTTAAGCATTCTACCAGTCTGCCATTTTTGATAATCGCATAATGCGTCGCAATTTTACTCAACTCTTCCAAAATATGAGAGCTTATTAAAAGCGTTAACCCCTGTTCACGGTTTAATTTAATTAATAAATTTCTTATTTCCAGAATGCCCTGCGGATCAAGACCATTGGTCGGCTCATCAAGAATCAGAAACTCCGGATCATTCAGCAGCGCCATGGCTATTCCCAATCGCTGCTTCATGCCCATAGAGAAATTTTTAGTCAGTTTTGAACCACAATCCTTCAAACCGCATAAAGCTAATAGATCCAGAATTTTAGCTCGATTAAAACAGCCCATAGCCAAGCTTTTCATTTTCATATTATCAAATGCATTTAATGAAGGATAAAGACCTGAATTCTCAATTAAAACACCCACTCTTCGATAGACATACGGATCATCATTAGGAACATGTCCAAAAAGCTTAAAACTGCCGCTGCTTGGATGCGCCAAATCACTGATTAACTTCATCAACGTTGATTTACCGGCGCCATTCTGCCCAATTAAACCATAAACTGCACCCTTTTCAATGGTTATGCTTATATGATCTAAAGCCGTAAAATGATTGTACATTTTGGTAAGCTCATACACCTCAAGAATATTCTCAGCCATCATGTTCATCTCCTTTATATGAATAGTTTATCATTCAAATATTTAATAAAAGCTAAGCAAAGGTTAAGAAAGTATAAAGAAAAAGAATCAGATTTTTAATTTGAATCCGATTCCCCAAATAGTTTGAATATATTCATGCTTACTGAATTTTGACAGCTTGCTGCGCAAATTACTGATATGTACATTAATTGTTTTATCATCACCATAATAATCATCTTCCCATGCATATTCATAAATTTCTTTTTTAGTAAACGCACGCTGTGGATTGCTGACCAGCAAATCTAATATTTTATATTCATGCTTAGTCAGTGTTTGGGTATGCCCTTCAACTTGTACACTGCGATAATCCGGCTTTAACACAAGACTGCCCATACACTTATCCATACCAGTATTTATATGCTTTCTGATCTGAACCTGAATTCGCACCTCTAATTCTTGTAAATCGAAGGGTTTGCACATATAATCGTCTGCACCGTTTTGAAGTAAGTTAACTTTACTTTCCACAGAATCCTTGGCTGATAAAACAATTGTTGGTATCTTTTTATCCTGAATCTTCCGCATCAATTCTTCGCCGCTGATGCCAGGCAGCATTAAATCCAGAATGATACAAGAAAAGCTTTCACTATTAAGAATCAGTTCAGCCTCACTGCCTGAATAGGCAGATTTACAAAGGTAGGAACGCTTCCTTAAATAATCACAAATCATTTGATTAATTGCCGCATCATCTTCTACGATCAAAATCTTCATACTCTCACCCGGTCTTTGTTTACTTATTATAGCTAGAAGCGACCAATAAATGCAAGACTAAGATTCATTGCCGCTTCTGACATTCATCATCATAATTAAAAGGTTCATTGATCCTTAAAATCAATGATTTTGATACCCTCGCTGCCGGCAATGACAGCTGTTGACAGCCGTTTTTCAAAATAACCGGTTTCAACGACGCCTGCCAGCTGGATCAGCTCCTGATGTGCCTGACTCATTGTTTTACCGATCGGTATACGAACATCAAATATTAAACCGCCGTTATCCGTAATCAGCGGCTGTCCTTGATGCTTTCTTAGAGTCACCTGATAACCCATCGTAATCAAAACGGTGCGCATATGCTCATGATTAAACGGCAGAACCTCCACCGGCAGCAAATATTGATCAAGCTTGTCAACTAGTTTCCGCTCATCCATGATCCAAATCGTTTTTGCTGCCCATTGGGCAAGCATTTTTTCTCTGGTTAACGCAGCCCCGCCGCCCTTGATAACATTACCTTGAAAATCGATTTGATCCACACCATCAAGATTAATATCAAGGGAAATCTTAGATGGATCTTCAATCATCGGCAGCTTCAATTCACGGGCCAGCGCTTCTGTTTTATCAGATGAACAAACGGCTTGTATCCGCAATCCTGCATTGACCCGCTCACCCAAATATTTTAACGCATAAACCATGGTTGAACCGCTGCCTAACCCAACCTTCATACCATCATGAATATACATACAGCCTTGCTGAGCAGCCTTTTGCTTTAATGCTTCCCACTTATTTTCACACATCAGCTTCACCTCTATCTAACTTTATTCTTATCATATCATATGAATTTTGAAGCAATCATTTATTTGCCCACATTTTAGATAAGTGATTCATTGATATGTTTAGCAGCCAGCATTTATCAAGGGTTACAACCACATAGTAAATGATAATAGGAAGCGTATGAGTCAACCTATTCAATCATCAATCCTATCGCTTTGATCCCGCTCAATTCCTACATTAAATGCAACCTTCAGATGCCCAAAATAAAAGGAACAGATCACTCTGTTCCCACTATTAGTTTATTCAGTTTCAATTAAGCCATAACCGCCGTCATTGCGTTTATAAACTACGGATACGGTTTCACTTTCTTCATCACGATAAATAAAGAATGAATGACCCAGCATTTCCATACGCATGATAGCTTCTTCAAGATCCATTACAGAAGGCGCAATCGTCTTCGTCTTAACTAATACATCCTCTTCTTCATCTTCTAATGCTTCACCGATAAAGGCCATCGCCAATTTATCCTTATGCTTTCTTTCAAGGCGTGTCTTTTGTCTTCTGATCTGATCCTCTAATTTATCTATTGCCAGATCCACCGCCGCATAATAATCAGGGTGGGCGACCTCAGCTCTTAAAACAGCCATCTTTGTTGGGATTGTAATTTCAATTTTAATATCCTTTTTGTGGATTTTCACCAACACATTAGCTGTGACACTATCATCAATAATAAAATATTTCTCTAAGAATTTCAGCTTTGTCTCAACCTTTTCCTGCATACCAGGAGTAATTGTAACATTCTTACCGTAGATTTGGACTTTCATCTAAAATCCCTCCTTATCTATACTTAATATTATACGTTATCTTTTTCTAACTAACAGTCTGTTCTTTTATTTTCAAATCGTGTATAATGGAAGCGTAAGGGGAAAAACCACTGTTTCCCGATTACCAAATAAAGGTAATTGAAGCCATCACCAATAAGCTGAACCAGTCAAAGAAACTGGTTTTTTTTTAAATTTAAATCCATGCCTTTACCACTCTCAAATATAACCGCAAAGAGTCTATTTTGTAAGCTTTTTATCGAAGGGCTTATTCCGTTTAATTAATTTGATGAATGACTACCTATTTTAATTGTTTTCATGTATAATGAATTAAATCACTGACGAAAACTGTCAATTGCAAGGAGATACTATGATAGATTTACACTTACATATCGATGGGTCATTTAGACCGCAGACTATTTATGAATTAGCTAAAGAAATGAATATTTCGCTGCCGGCTGATAGTGTAGAAGGGCTGCTGCCTTTTATTCAAGTTCCTGAAGACTGCCGCAGTCTGGAAGAATATCTTGAACGCTTCACACTGCCGCTGCAGGTAATCCGCACACCGGCCGCTGTTGAACGGGTTACTTATGAATTATTGATTGATCTGGCAGCCCAGGGATTGGATCAGGCTGAATTGCGTTTTGCCCCTAAATCATGTGCCGGAACTGCCGATCAAAAGGAAATTGTGGAAGCCGCGATCTGTGGTTTAAACCGCGGTATTCAGGAAACTGGTATGAAGGCGGGCTTGATTCTTTGCGCGATGCGCGGCAATTCATTTGAAGACAATATGGAAACCCTGCTGCTAGTGAAGGAATATCTTGGCAAAGGTGTAATTGCCTTTGATATTGCCGGTGCTGAAATTGTGTTTAAAACACATCTATATGCTGATTTATTTGCCAAAGCACGTGCTTTAGGTGTTCCATATACAATTCATGCCGGTGAAGGCGACGGCCCTGAAAGCATTAAAGCTGCTTTGGATTTCGGTGCCAAACGATTGGGTCATGGTATCCGTGTATATGAAGATCCTGAATTGATGAAACGGGTTCGCGATGAGAAAATCGTCCTTGAAGTATGTCCGATCAGCAATCTGCATACAAAAGTGGTGGATGACATGAAGGACTATCCATTAAGAAAATTATTTGATTATGGCATCCTCGTTACAATCAACACTGACAACATGACAATGTCAAACACAAATCTGAAAAAGGAATACGAATTTATCAAAAAGCATTATCATTTCACCGATGAGGAAATCAAACAGATGAATGAAACAGCTTACCGCGCTTCCTTCATCAAATAAGCTATTAAGACAGATATAAAAACTTACGGACGCCTAACCAGCGTCCTTTTTATAATTAGTTGCTTTAATATCTGCAGTTAATAAATAGTATCTTCAATCATAATCATGATCTTTGTAACATATTCCATCGGATCAGAGATGGCAAACTCATTCAAGCCGATCTCATAAGCATAACCTGTAAGCGTCAGCTTATTCTGTTTGGCATAAGCAAGCATTTTCTTATACATACCAGGCAGCTGATCCCATGCTCCTTTTTGGTAACCGCATAAATATTTACCTTTCGGTTTAATTGTCTTCTTAGCTGATGAATTACTGCTTAGAGCCGGTGTATAAAGACCGTCATATTTTTCAAAATTTTCATCAATAACTTTATCAAGGGAAATAAATCCGCCAATTCCCATACGAATTTGTTCAATGCTCCATGTGTCCTTCAGATAGCCAAACACTTCTGAAACATCGTCCTCTGAAAAATCATAAGCCGTGATCAATAGAGTCTCAGAAGGGTGCTCTTCAACCTTTATCATTTGTTCCCCCAAGTTTTCACAAAAGATTAAATTCTCTATCTTGGCATTCAAAATCCTTTTAATTGCTTTCATTTTTTGAATCTTTGCATCGATTTCCTTTATTTTTGAATCTGCGATTTTAAGAAAACTATCAGCGTTGGGATTTTTATAATAGGCTTCAATTTCCTCAATACTCATATTCAATTCTTTCAGCATCCGAATATACTCAAAATCAACACTTTGTGATAAATCATAATATCTGTACCCATTCTCCCCTTTAGTATTAGGAGAAAAAAGGCCGATATCATCATAATAATGCAAGGTGCGTTTATTTACTTCATGCAGTTTCGCAAATTGCGCGGTGGTTAATTGAATATTGCTTTTTTTCATAATTTAACTTTCCTCATTGACTTTACAGTTACTGTAAAGATTATTATACAAATTGTAAATAGATATGACAAGGAGAATTAAAATGCAAATCACATTAAGAGATTATCAAAAAGAAGATTTTAAAGAATTACAAACCATTGTTCGCAAAACATGGCATTATGATGAATTCTGCAGTCCTAAAACCGCCGCAAAATTAGCTAATGTATTTTTAAGCAGCTGCTTAACAAATCATACTTTTTCCCGTATTGCCTTATTAAACAACAAACCGGTTGGTATCATCTTAGTCAAAAATAGAGCAATTCATAAATGTCCCGTAAAATATAGATTAAAACAAATAAAGTCTATTCTATCATTGTATCTTTCAAAAGAGGGGCGAAAAGTATCTAAAATATTTGGCAGCGTAAACGGTATCGATAAGCAGCTTTTAGCTGATGTGAATAAATCATATCCAGCCGAGCTTTCCCTGTTTGCGGTTGATTGTTCATGCCGCGGCAAAGGTATCGGCAAACAACTCTTTAACGCTGCCCTTGAATATTTAAAAGAACAAAAACTTAATGAATTTTACTTGTTTACAGATACAAGCTGTAATTATGGATTTTATGAGCATCAGGGATTGGTTCGCCGCTGTGAGCGTGAGCATCTTTTTAATATTAAGAATCAACAAGCAAAAATGAATTTCTTTATTTATGACTATCAATTATAGGAATGTAAATTCTAAACAGAAAGCAGCTGTCATTTCAGATAGCTGCTGAATTTATCAATAACATTCGTATAACAAATCTTTTCAATTTCAAGCTCACTAAAGCCGGCATCCGCTAAAGCCTGCGCAAAACGCGGGGCGTCAAGAGCCGTTTCAATTCCCTTGGCTGCTGTACCAATGCCATCTTCAAAGAAGTCCATAAAGTCAAAACCGCAGGCGATAGTTTCAACACCCACCAATGTCTTTAAATAAGCCGCATGTTCTGCAAGTTTAGCCACCGTTTGATCCGCTTCATTTTGATCCACAAAATAACGGGCTGAATTCATCCCGATCAGACCGCCCTTAGCTTTAATGGCCAGACATTGCTCATCATCAAGATTTCGCGGATGGTTGCAGAGGGTGCGGCAATTGGAGTGCGATGCAATCACTAAGCCGTCACTCAGATTCATGATATCCCAAAAAGTTTTTTCATTGGCATGTGATACATCTGCGATCATATGCAGCTGATTCATTTTATGGATAACATTTTTACCCTTAGCGCTCAAGCCTTCATCAGCTTGTCCCTTAACTCCGTTTGCCAATGCATTGCCTTCATTCCATGTCAGCGTTGCCAAGCGGATACCATGATCATAGAGCCATTGTATTTTATTAACTTCATCATCAAGAATTCCGCACATGCCTTCTACCGACATCAAAGCTTTTATTTTATTTGAATGCAGGTCCTCTGCATTCAAAACTCTCACAAAATCATTTGATTCATTCAGCTCTGCTTCCAAGGCAAGGATTTCCAGCTGCATATCCTGCCATGTTTCATGACCATCAAAAAAACTGGCCATGCAGACTCCCTCAAAACCACCCTGTCTCAGCTTATCTAAATGGTATCGCTTTAATACATGGGTTTCGTGATTCAAATGCTTCTTTACTACATCATCGCCGATATCGGCATGCAGGTCAAATAATTTCATGCTTCCTCCTCATAAATCAAATCGAACGCAGTCATTGCGATTCCTGGTTTAACACCGCTATCATATGTCCTATCATCAAGAATCAATAGGCACTCATTTACATTGTCCATTGCCTGTATCACTTTACCAGCCAGCTTCTTTGCCTTTTCAAACAAATCCATGAAGGATTCCGTACTCTCACGGCTTGGCTCAGCCGGATATTTCCATAATCGATGCTGTTCATTCAATACATCGTAACGGCTGTCAAGCTTGGCGGGAACAATATTGCCGCTGTAAAGCCATGGCTGATGTTTCAGCTTTTCATACTGTTTGACAACCCTTGTTTTCCAGCCCTTTGGATCATACAGCCAGCGCTGCAGCTTCTCCCAGTCAGCCAATGCGTCCTTAATATCCTGCTGTGTAATGTCATCATTAAAAACCGCTTTAATAATTGGCCGGTACACATTAGCAATAACCCGGTCACTGATTAATCCCGGCCGGGTAAGTGATGGAAAATGAAATTTTCTGATATCCGTATCAAGTAATTTTTTCAGCATCATCGTATCCATCATTGATTCAAACCGATGATGCATGCTGGCACTGTTTCCCGTATAATTACCGGTTCGATAAAAAATATACGGATGCGTGGTACTGTCAAGGGCCCAATGACACAGATGACCGGCTATGTATGAGCGCATCGCTTCCTTTACATCAGGATCGCTTTCCGCTTTCATCGCATCAATTGCCATTTGATAAAAATCATTGACATGCGAACTATGCAGTACATTGCCGTAACTGCGAAAGCGCACATCTTCATGCTTCTGGCTGAAAAAATGGTAAAAGAAAAAGAAATCCGGCCCATTGCTGCCGATAATATATTCATTTGGGTATTCTTTGATTGCAGAAAGCGTTGCGGAATCATTTATTTCCTGTTTCACACTTTCCGCAAATAAATAATGCGTTATGATATTAGGCATAGTTTCACCTCGCATCCATTCTACTCCATTTGCGTACCTTTTGTATACAATTTTCATCGTTTAGGCATTTACCTTTATCAAATGTTGAATGATACATAGCTTAATACAGGAGGTGAAGTATGGCAAAAGGTACTTTACAGGTGATCACGACAATGGCGGATCAGGCAATTGCTGTCGGCAATGCTATTGTGCGTGTTTATAAAGACCTAAACAATGAAATAGTTTTTGAAGATTATTTGATTACAGATGATGAGGGTAAAACAGAAGTTCTGCAGCTGGAAGCGCCGGCGCGCTCGCTGTCGCTTAATGAAAACAACCGCACCCGTCCCTATGAAATTTACAGTGTAGAAATTATGCTGGCTGGTTATCAAACCCAGATTATTCAGGGCGTTCAGATTTTTGCCGATGAACTCAGCGTACTGCCGGTTTCAATGGTTCCAACCGACGGCACAGCGCCTGCCAGCGACGAGGTGGATTTAATTCCTGACCATCATTTGCTGACAAATTACGGTGGTGACAACATCAATCAATCGCCGGCAAACCGCCGCTGTGTTAATGATTACCGCATGGTTGAGGAAGGTGAAATCAATCCGCCGCACCGTGATGTATTTGTTTTAAAGGGAGTTGTCATTCCCCGTAAAATCAGAGTGCATCTAGGACGGCCGACCGCCAGTGCTGAAAATGTGACCGTTGATTTTATCTATTATATTAAAAATGTCTGCTCCTCAGAGGTATATCCAACTTGGCCGCGGGAAGCGCTGCTGGCCAATATCCATGCTCAGGTTTCTTTGGCTTTGAATCGTGTATATACCGAATGGTATCCAAGCAAAGGCTACAATTATGATATTACCAACTCGACAGCCTTTGATCAGGCTTTCGTAAAAAACCGCAATATCTATGAAAGCATGAGTGTACTCGTAGATGAGGTATTTAATCAATATCTGCGCAAACGTAATTTTGCGGAGCCGTTCTATTCAGAATATTGTGACGGCAAGATTGCTCAATGTCCAGGCATGAAGCAATGGGGTACGCTTACCTTAGCCAATCAGGGGTTAAGCGCGATTCAGATTCTTCAGCGTTATTACACAACTGATGTGCGTTTAGTAACCACCGAGCGGGTTGAGGATGTCAAGGGCTCCTATGATGGTGTCCTAAGAGTCGGCAGTACCGGTGACAATGTCACTCTGATTCAGGAACAGCTAAATGCGATCGCGGTTAATTATCCAAATATTAAACCGATTTATCCGGTTGACGGTATTTTCGGTGCCGATACAGAAGCGGCGGTAAAGGTCTTCCAGCGGCAGTTCAATCTGACGGCAGACGGCATTATCGGCAAAACAACCTGGTATAAGATCAATTATATTTATTTAGCAGTGCGCAAGCTCGCTGAACTGACTTCAATCGGCCGAATTGAAAACACTAAGAGCGGTGAATGGCCAGGCACGGTGCTTCGAGAGGGCAGCAAGGGTGTCGATGTTCAGCAGCTTCAATATTATTTGAGTGTAATAGCGACCTTCCAGCCGCAGGTTTCTACAATATCGACGATTGATTCACGCTTTGGACTGCAAACTGAACGCGCTGTTATGTCCTTCCAGCGCGCCTATGGACTGATTGTTGACGGGATCGTTGGACAGGCGACATGGAATGCGATTTATGCCGCGTATTCAAGATTCAACACAACGGTAACTCCAGACGATTTAGCTCCGCAATATCCGGGCATCGCCATTAAAAACGGAGCCAGCGGCACCAGTGTCCAGCAGATTCAGCAGGCGCTCAACATTGTCGGGCAGGAATATACGGGCATTCCGGTATTAGTTGAAGATGGTGTCTTTGGCGCTGAAACAGAAAGAGCGGTACGCCGCTTCCAGGAACTGTTTAATCTCGATGTAGACGGCATTGTCGGTGTCAACACATGGAATAAGCTGTTTGAAGTCAGCAAGGCTATCCAGCAGGGTTCACGGCCTTCACCAACCTTCCCTACCTTCCCGGGCACGCTGCTGCAAAGCGGTTCCCGCGGTACGGATGTCAGACTGATACAGGAGCGTTTGAATTTCATTGCAATGTATTATAAAAATATTCCTACCATTGTTGCCGACGGCATCTATGGACCGCTCACCACGAATTCAGTAAGAGCCTTCCAAACCATGCTGGGACTCAGTGTCGATGGCATTGTCGGCTTACAGACATGGGATAAAATCATGCAGATGTATAATGAATTAGCCAACTAAAAATTAGGCCATACCAACCGGTATGACCTTTTCTCTAATTTGCTTTTCTTAAAATTGACTTGACACCTTGAACTGTAATCCAATAATACAAGCCATAGACAAGCATAAACAAAGCCGCTGTGATCAATGCTGATTTAGTAACATTGCCGATACCTAAAAAGGAAAATGCATTGCAGACCGCATTAATGCCGATATAAGAATGCAGCACCGCCAGTCCCAGCGGTAAAATAAAATACAAGCCGATCTGCAGATACACCGCGTGATTAATTTGTGAACGATCGGCGCCCAGCTTGCTTAAAACCTGATAACGCTGACGGTTGTCACTTGCATCCGATAATTGCTGAAGAGCTAAAATGACGGTACTTGCCATCGCAAATACAATGCCCAGATATAAGCCGATAAATGTGAATATCATGCCGAAGCTAGTATCACTCATCATAATAACGGTTCGTGTATAAAGCTGATAACTGCCTAAAATCTCATTGTTTTCCTGACGCAGCGCACTCAGCCGCTGACTTAATTCATCACTCTGTTCATCAGCATTACCGCTGAAATTAATGTTCCATATTGAAGTCATCGCTACTTCATTAGCGGTCAATTCATCATTGACGATGAAGAATATGCCATAATTGCCGCCCTGACTCATCGTATAAGGATATAAAACATCTATTTGATCATTGATTAAATGTAAATCTCTGCCGAAGACAGTTACCGTTTCACCGGCATACTTCCCACCCTGCAGCGAGGTCTGAATTAATTCCATATCACATGTAATCAGCGCCTCATCAGCCGCCAAATGAATTTCACGCTGACCAAGATTGTGCATCAGCTTATTGTAATCACTGACGCTGATTAAAACAATCGAAGCTGTCGCATTGGCAAATACATTCTTAGACTTTTCCGGCAGCATTGGAAAAATCACAGACTCATCAACATCGGAACGGATCAGCTCAACCCAGTCTGATGATTCAATATCTAAGCCGCTGCTCAGCCGATACATATCTTCCTGCTTCAGATCATGCTCATACATAACAATTGAAGTATCATAAGGTGTCCGCAGCGTCAAATCATTACTGAACGCTTCATTCAGGTTTAATCCGGTAGCCAAGGCACCAATGCTTAAAAGCAGCATGAGGCATATAATGCCCATTGATATAAAATTAGTATTGATTTTCGCATTGATCTGTTTCAGCACAAACATATTTAAATTATGAAAATAGAACTTGCGGCTGCGTTTAATAAAAAACAGCAGGAAACCCGAAAGTGAGAAAAAGAACAGCATTGTTCCAATGATTCCCAAGACTAATATCTGACCAAAGAATTCAACAAACGTAACCGTCGAATAAGATGCCAGAAAATAGGCAGCGCCTAAAAACAGCAGGCTGACTATAAAAAGCACAATAGAAACCGGCAGTGACATCAAGCGCTGTTTCTCATTCGCCTTTTCTGCGTTCAGCAGCTGAATCAGCTTATAATGATTTAAGATCCGGGTATTAAACAGCATGATCACCACAAAAATCAACGCAAAGCAAAGAACTGTCATCAGCATTGCCAAGGATGAATAAACAAAATGAAAATTAACCTCAACCTTAAACAAAGCAGCAACCAGAATCGCTGTCAGCTGTGAGACAGCCAAACCGAGCAGCAAGCCAGAAATTAATGAAATTAAACCGATAAACAAGGTTTCATAGATTAAGATTCGGGAGATTTTCTTTTTCGGCATCCCCATCAGCATGTACAAACCAAATTCCTTTTTACGCCGCTTAATTAAAAAATTATTTGCATAAAGGATCAAAAAGCCAAAAACAAATACTACAAAAAATGACAGGATCAGCATAAAGGTCGCAACCAGATTTATATAATACTCTTGATCGGTACTCAGCATCATAATCTTCTGCTGGGCATCAAAAGAGTTAAACACATAAAACAGACAGACTGAAAATGTCAATGTCATAAAATAAATCATAAAATCCCGATAGCTTTTCTTTACATTTCCCACCGCTATCTTCAGATAAACAGGTTTCATAACGATGCCTCCTTGACAATTCTATTTTAAGATTTTGTCATGCCTGACGCCATGGATTTAGCTAACAGTTATCTTTCATTTTTGTAAGGAAAAGAAAATGAGCCTGCGCTCATTCATATTTTTTTAATACATCAAGAATCATGTGATAAACCAGTACCATTGAATATGTATCCATACCACAGTATTCATAAAGCTGTTCACGAATCTCATCATTGATCTCATCGGTCTGCAGACTTCGCCAGTTAGCAACCGCCTCCATACCGTGACTGATTGAAAGATCATGATAATCATAGTCAGTAAAGATTTCCACAAGCTTCTTTAAGCTGTACGCACCCGCCATTCGCACATCATAGATATTGCCGGTTGAAAATGGCAGTGACAAATCAACCATGCGTTCCCAGATAGCTTTTAAGCGTTCACTGTATTGAGGAAACTGGACAGCTAATTGCTTCAAGCGCAGCATTTCGGCACCTACGGCATTATAAACCATAACCGAACCTTCAGCGGGTATCTTTGCCAAGAGATCTTCAATAAAGGCAACACGGCAATCACCAGTGCCGATAAATTGTTCATGCAGCAAAGGTGCTCCCGGTGTATTTTCAACATGCATTGAATATTGGAAAACCAGCACATCATACGGCTTCATTCCCTGATAGGGCGGATAGACATACGTTTCCCATTCAAAATCGAGATAGGTAATCGGATACTGAATCCGCCGTTTTACCCAATCACGCATCGCAAACACATCAAAATAAAGACCGGATTCACTGCGGGCAGCCATAATCTGCGCATATTGATGACGAGTGCCCTCTATATCATCACCGTCAAGCATTCCCAATTCGGTCTTGCCTGCATCGACTAAATCATATTTCATCCCTGACTGAACTAAATTATAGACAGAATCAGGTTTTTCTTCCTGATTAAAACAACGGTCGAAATAATCACACTTACCGCGATGGGTACAGACTGAACTGCGCTGCTTACCCTCAGGATACTCAGCCAGCGCGCTGCGCATACCGACAAGCAGATTATCTACATCAAGCTTTTGTTCAGATATAATTTCAAATATCGTTTTATGCGTCTGTTTCTTGTCATGATACAAATAATCATCAAGCATCAGCACCTTAAAGACATCCAGCGTTTCTTCACGCACATAATCTGCCGCCAAATGAATCATTTTCACATCATTTACCTGAATGCCGTTTTGTTTTAATACCCAGCATGCAATTGCCAGATAGGCAGCTTCACTTTCCTTAGGAAAACATTGATTATTTGTGAAAATCACCTGATAGCCATCCTGCTGTTTACGCAGGAAAGGAATCGTAACCCGTAAATCCTGATAAGTAAAACGCGCGGCAACAAATGTATCATAATGATCCAGCTGAGCCAGGACCAATTCACCCGCATCGCCGCTTTTCCCTTCATAATACTCTGTACAGTTTAAAAATTGCTTGGCTAATTCCAGGGTACTTTCATTACATGTAGCAAAAGGAAAATACGGTTTGGGCGCCAGCTGATTCAAATAAAAATAGCGGTCACACCGATTGTATTTTTTTATATCTGAAATATGAAACATACCCATCACCTCTAACTTGTTTATTATAGCAAAGTTATATATAAAAGTGAAGTTTATCTGAAAATCAGAAAATATAACCAGCCGCATCAAGGCTTCAATTAGTATTGTCCTATTCAAACTTTAAATCAGCCAAAAAAAAGCGCCGTTCTGTAAGCGCTCTCAACATATTAATTATAGCATAGAAAAAAATTAAAAAAAAGACTATTCATTCATTTAGTAATTGTTATAATAAAGGTGACAAAAGAGGAAGGGTGAGACCAATGGACAACTCAATCCACGGTCTGATTAATCAATTATAAATTCACGCTGATAATTGATCGACAGATCGTATGAACTTAAGATTTTATTGAAAGATACAGAAAGTATGATATCTTTAGGATAAAATCAAAAAAATTAACAAGTCGTGAAAATAAATTGTATTGGTGAAGTATAAAAGATGAAAAAGCTTTTGAAACATGATTACGATTTATGATAATTGAATTATCCGAATTTTATTTTTAAAGGTAAGCAAACGTGAATAAGAAGTAAAAGACGGAATCAGATTTGCAAATGGTATAGTTGCAAAAGATTAACTGAGAATAAAAATACTTTAAGGAATTGCTCTTAAGCAGATAGACTACAAAAGAATAGTCAGTAAATAGTAAAAAAAGTAAGTTGTTCAAGGTTAGTAATATTAGTAATCCTTTCGATTAAGTCAACCCAAAAGTAAAAGAAAGAATACTAGTAAAGGAGATGTAAGGAGATATTGATGGAACCAACTCATTCATAAGTCGCCAGTTATTGGAAATTGATACGATAACTGGCGACTTTAATTTATGTTTATGAGCTGCTCACTTGGTTCTCTTATTAATGATCTCATAATTAACATGCCTGAATCAATTAAAAAGTTTACTAAAATGCTGTGATCAGTAAAGAAAATTTTCAATAGATCACAGCTTTATTTATTTTCAATTATAACTGATAGTGTTCGCACATCGTGACAAGCTGATCATTAATCTCTTTCTTTAATTCAACTGGTTCCAGCACCTGACAGGCGGCACCTAATGAGAGCAGAAAACGGACAGCCTCCATCTTCCCTTCAATAATGGTTTTTAAATGCAGTACCTTTTCATCAAGCCATTCCTTCTGTGAATTAATGCCCACTTCACTTTCATATATCAGCAATGCCAGATCACCGCTGATCACACAGTCAATTTCATGCAGATCATCCTTCATCAATCCTGTCTGACCGATATGCTCCTTAATATCAAAATCAAGATCCCTGGTAAATCGTTCCTCTAACATCGTACATGACTGCATACGGGCTTCTGAGAATTTATAGACTCTGAATTCATGAATATCAGCATTATAACCTAATACATAATACGAACCCTTAATATTCAATAACTCATATGGCTGAAGCCGTATTTTTTTATAATTATCACTGCGCATTGATTTATATACAACCGCCATTGTGTGCAGCGTGTCACGGCATGTTTCACTCAGCGTAATCATTTCCCGCATCTGAGAAGATAAGGCTGCGGTATTGCTTTTAAAGAGAATTGATGATGTATTAACAGTGGAATGTGCCGCGCCTCTGATTTTATCCACTGCATGCAGATAATCATCAAGGGGCAGAAAATCGCTGTGCGAGCTTAAATAGCTGACACTCTCACTGATCGCGTCCTTTTCTTCATCACTAAGCGGCAGCAAGGGCAGCACTGATTCCTGCATCAGCTGATAACCGCCATATCTACCTGGTATACTTTCTATCGTATAGCCGGCAATTTCAAGCTCATGCTTAAACTCCGAAATATTGCGGACATTGGTTTCCAGCAATTCTGCCAGTTCAGCTTTAGAGAGCAGTCCCCGTGAGTTAAGATACGTCAGCATACGGATACATAAAGCGGTACGATTCATAGAAATGCTTCCTTTCTTCAGCAAAAAAGATCTAATGGCGCATATCGATGCGGCAGCGGTCCAAATGCTTCCGGTGTCTCATATGTTTTAGGAATGATACCGCGATATGCAAGTGCGCCGACAACACAGCCGATGCCCTGTTCCAGTGCAAAGCCCAGAGCCTCTGCACATTGATTTGCGCCATGATCGATCAGCAGCGTAACCATCGCCTCATTTCTTGTAAATACGGCATGAATCAACAGCGGATAGCCGTTAAAGATCCAGCTTGGATCGGCTCCCTCATAAATGGCCAGTTCAGCTGCGTTTAGGTCTTCCTCCCAAACTGCGTTTAATAATTTTTTTGCTAATTTATTTTCTGTCATAGTGTTCACCTTTCCTTTGTGAACTTACTATATCATTGATTGTAACACTATTTATGTAACAATCATAGGTAAATGAATTTATTTTTTAGAGCTCACATAACTTCACATATTTTTATGATAGTGCTGCGGTATCTTTATCCTATACTTTAACCATGCAAGAGGTACAATATAATTTAAATCTTGCATGAATTTCAATCATCCCTAATTGAAATTCAAATTCTATCCCCTTATAAATAATCCTAAAACAACAAAGTGAGCGTTTCCCCTGACGCTCACTTTGCTTTATTCAGCTTTCTTTTATAGTTTAAATCTAACTGCTCACACTGCTTGATAATCTGTTCGGCGCTTTCTTGAAGACGCTGCGGATCTTGCATCGTTTGCAAAACTGAAGCGGCTGCCAGATCATAATCATTCTTATATTCCTTATTAATCTTTTTCCAGGGGATACCCTTGAATTGTTCAGCAATCGCTGGATCATAAATGAGTCTTCCCTGCAGCATCAAAACCGCAAGCAGAGGATATCCCAGCGTTTTCTGCCAGTAAGAGGCATTGTCTGAACTGGCATAGGTGTTTTGATCCCATACAATCTCATACTTTTTTGAACCATCACTAGAGACAGCTTCGGCCCAATTCTCATGCATTGTGATCCGCTCATCAGCAATTGCTGAATAGGCTTCATATACTTTAGCAGCTTTTGGTATTTTCCATTCCATGATTACTCTCCTTTATCTAATTCCCATAATAAACCATAATTCTGGCATATTGCAACGAAATAAATCTTTTATACTAATAGTAGCAGGAAATACCTGCTTGAACAGTCAACCCCAAATATGAATGTTCAAAACATTTTCTAATCCCTTTCATTTTAACAAAGAACAACGGCGTGATGAACCGTTGTTTTTTGTATATTTATAGTATAAAACAAATTTTATTGTTCATACTGGTAATAGGCAGTCAGTAATTCCTCGCTGTACTGCTGTTTCATTCATATTTCTATCCCTTTCATGTTTCTTTATTGGAGGAAAAGCCTATCCCAAAAGGCTTTTCCAATTATATTCATCATCACATAATTTCACGAAATACATACGTTTTCTTTTGACACAATTCGGCTATACTATATTCAGGCAAGGATAATAGCTTGCTGATGAACATGGACAATCCCTATCCATAATGTTCAATCATATTCTATCCCTTTTATAAATAGTATTTGAAAAAGCATCGTTCCCCTGCGATGCTTTTTTCTGTTATACTAAAGGTATCAGGAGATTGCTTATGAATGAAATACACTGCCGCAATGCATTAACTAAATCAAAGGGTAGATTTCCCTATGATTATGAATTGAATCCATATCGAGGCTGTGCGCATCACTGCCAGTATTGTTATGCCATGTACACTCACCGTTATTTAGAGGATGACGGACATTTTTTTGATCATGTGCATGTGAAAAGCAATATTGTTGAAGCGCTGCGTTCACAGTTAACCGCTCCCAGCTGGAAGCATAAAATCATTGGTATCGGTACCGTCTGCGATGCTTATCAGCCAATCGAGGCAGAAATGAAGCTGATGCCGGAAATATTGAAGCTTTTAATTGAAACTGCTACACCCTGTGTCATTTCCACTAAATCAGCCTTGATTTTACGAGACAAGGCACTGCTTGATGAGCTGGCTGATAAAGTGCCGGTCATTGTTGCTTTTTCTATCAACACCGTTGATGAAGAGCTGCGCAAAATCATGGAACCTAACGCGACACCTATCCAGGGACGAATCATGGCCCTGCGTGCCTTCAGGGATTCAAAAGTTAAAACCGGACTGCACACAATACCGATTATTCCAATGCTGACAGACAGCCGTGAAAATCTTGAAGCGCTCTTACAGCTAGCTCATGAGGCTGACTATTTTACCTGCGGTACAATGTATCTTAGAGGTGAAACAAGAAAAGCATTTATGGCATTTATCGAACGTCAATATCCGCATTTAAAAAGAACCTTTATGCAGCTCTACGCCAAAGGTTCTCTTGATAAGGAGTATAAAAAGCAATTATATTCATGGCTGCGTCCGCGGATGAAAGATATCAATACCGATTATCAGCAGTTTTTGATCATGAATGAACAGCTTTCACTATTTTAGAAGCAGTTCTTCAATACCATTCAGATAAGCCCGCACAGATTCCTCATTGATGCTGTAATAGATGCGTGTTCCTTCTTTTTCCATCGTGATTAAGTTGGCATTAATCAAAGCGCTCATATGATAAGATACCGTAGCCGTGGTCAGATTTAATCTGCCAGCCAGTTTCTGTCCATAACTGCGTCCCTGTTTTAATACACTTAATATTTCTAATTTAGAAGGATCAGCCATAGCCTTCGCGGCCAATAAAACTTCTTCCTTATTAAAACACTGCTGATTCAGCTTGATCCAAATCATCGCAATCCCATCACGGACATCGTAGACATTACGCTCACTGTCATTGAATATGGTGATTCGATTGCATGAAAAAACCGAGGGTCTGATATTTAGCGTTGAATTTTCTTCATATTTGATGCCAATCTGATAGAAACGCTGCGGGTTAATGTGAGCTTGATACAGTTCAAGCAGGGGTTCTATATCTGCCATGTGTTTAATAATAAGGGCTGCTATTTCATTCAGCAAGCCTTTTAATTCATGATAATAAGGCAGCGGATCATGATAGACTTTCAGCCATTGCCAGCGCACTGCGTTACTCTGTGCCGCCATTTCCAAAAGCTCAAGCCGATCGGCTTTTTCCTGTGAGAATAATTTCAGATTGGCATCCATTTGCGCTCGGTATGCATCTGCATTCTCCGCCTCAATCTGATCAGCATTGAGCACCATCATTGAAGCCAGCGGCATATCCCCCTCAAAATAAGTCTGCAGCAGATGCTCATCAACATTCAGCTCCAATTGAATCTGGGCACTGAGCTTATGCAGCTGATTAAAAACCATATCAACCGCTTCATCATGCACCCCATATTTATTTTTAATTGATTGAGCGACTTTTTGATAATCCTGCTGCTCCTGAAGCATATGCAGATATTCAATACTGTCCAGAAAGGGATCGTATGCCAAGTAGTTTATATTCATAAATGCCTCTTTTCTAATTCACATAATTTTCCAATTTTATACTGTGAGTTACCGACAACTTTTTGATATGATAAGTGCAAGGCAGAGATAGAAGCTGCCCCATTACTATTAAGTAATTCAATTCTCTCTCCTTTTATATAAAAGGCTTAAGCGTCGCAGGACGCTTTTCTATTTCATAAAGAATTTCATCAGTTTAAGCTTATTGCCGTAAGGCGGATATTGTACCGGTGCTTCTAACCGGCTTTTTTTCAGGATACTCTTAAAATGAGAGAGCTCACAGAAGCCGCGATAACCATGATATTGTCCCATGCCGCTGCTGCCTACCCCGCCAAAGCCCAGCTTCGAGTTGGAAAGGTGCAATAAGGTCGTATTGATACAGCCGCCGCCAAAGCTCAGATCTTTGCGGAAATGCTTTTGAAGATCACGGTCATTAGTAAACAGATATGCTGCCAGCGGTTTTTCATGCGCTCTTACATAATCGAATACTTCCTCAATATCCTGATACGTCAGAACAGGCAGTATCGGGCCAAAGATTTCCTCTTTTAAAAGCTCATCATTTTCACTTAAGCCATCGATTAAGGTCAGTTCAATCTTATGTGCCTCACGGTCAATATGACCGCCGGTTAGAATACGTCCTTCTTTTAAATAACCGCACAAACGGTCAAAATGCTTCTGATTAACAATTTTGCCATAGATAGGTGAAGCAAGACAGCCCTGCGGATAGAATTCGTGAATGATTTGTTTCATTGCTTCAATCAATTGATTCTTCACTGATTCATGAACAAACAAGGTATCCGGCGCCACACATGTCTGCCCGCAGTTCATTGCCTTACCCCAGATGATGCGCTTGGCAGCCATTTTCAAATCGGCATCAGCCGCTACGATACACGGACTCTTCCCGCCCAATTCAAGGGTCAGCGGCGTTAATGTTTCCGCTGCCGCGCGCATAACAACTTTTCCCACATGAACACTGCCAGTAAAAAAGATATGGTCAAAGCGTTCCTTCAGGACTGCCTCATTCACCTCGCGGCCGCCTTCAATGACTCTGACAATCTCAAAATCAAAGTTTTCATTAATCATTTTTTTCAGCACTGCCGATACTGAAGGCGAGTAACTGCTTGGCTTAATCAGCGTACAGTTGCCGGCACTCATCGATGCTACTAACGGCGCAATAGAGAGCTGAAGCGGATAATTCCATGGTGACATTACTAAAACAACACCCAAAGGCTCCGGCTGAATCATGCTGCTTGATGGCATAAGCATTAACGGCGTACCTACCCGTTTACAGCGGCTCCACGCTTTGCAATGCTTCACCGCCTCATTAATTTCCATCATTAAAATACCAAACTCAGTTTCAAAGCTTTCAAATTCAGATTTACCTAAATCCTCATATAAAGCATTATATAATTCATGCTCATAGCTTAACAAAGCATGTTTTAATTTTAATAAATTTTTCTGTCTCGCTTCTACTGACTGCATTTTTCCTTTTTTAAATCCATTCCTTAAAGCTTCCACTGTTTCACGCATAGAATACCTCCGATTTATATTTATTATACAACAAAACTTGATCAGCGGATATTCATAAGCCATTTATCCATACTACAAATAGCAAAGATTGTCTAATGACACATCCTTGCCTGTACGATAGAATAGGTACACTTATATTGGGAGGTCTTTATGGCAAGTTTTGTAACTAATTATATCCTGCTGATGATTTACAGCTTTTTAGGCTGGCTGTGTGAATCACTTTTAGTCACCGCGATGCAGCGCAAGGCAGTGAATTCCGGTTTTCTAAATGGGCCTATCTGCCCAATCTATGGCTTTGGCGCGATGTTTGTGATTCTATTGCTGCAGCCCTTTCAATCACATCCCATCCTAGTTTTTATCTTAGGTGTCGTGCTGACCAGTGCCCTTGAATATTTTACCTCATGGATCATGGAAGTATTATTTCACACCCGCTGGTGGGATTACTCACAATTCTTTCTCAATCTGAATGGCCGCATCTGTCTGCTTTTCAGCATGATGTTTGGTATCATGTCAATTTTTGTTCTCTATGTGCTCAATCCTCAGATTCAAGGAATATTAATGCTCATTCCCTACTCTGCGCAATGCTTGATGGCTGCCGCACTGTTTATGGCATTCCTTATCGATTTACTTTCTTCATTAGATGAACTGAAGGCTTATGATCAGGATATCCGCAAATTTGAAAATGCGGTCCAAGAGCTTAAAATAAAATTGAATGAATATGCACCGGCTTTCAGTCAGCTTGAATTAAGGGAGCAGTTTAATGGCTTCATGGAGTTAAAGGATGAGCGAATCAATGAGGTAAAACAGCACCTAAATGCCCGCTATGAAAAACTAGCTAATCAGGAAGGCTTTCACAGCCGTTTAAAGAATGCATTTCCACAAATGAAAATCTCTTCTCAAAAACTGAATACAATTAGTTCTTATCTAAAAGAACGGCAAAAATAAAAATGCGTAGAAACCGCATTTTTTTAATCATCTATTTTTAATGATATCCGTGAACCGTTGCATTCCTGGGCAATATTCAATAAATGATCAGACATTCTTTCAATATCCGTCAGCATCTCTGAATAAGTAACAACCGTTTTAGCACTGCACTGCTTGCTGCGTAAATCATTGACCTGCTTCTCCCGGTAATAGAACGTCAGATCATCCATCTTTTGTTCATCACGTTCTATCAGTTCATACTTATCTTCATAGTCAAAGAAAGACTCTTCACCAAGCTTCATTAAACATTCCTTAAGCAGTAAATATAATTCCTTCAGCTGAGCCTGTATTTCCTCATCAAAATCAACCTCTTTATTCAGATAAAATTCCATGTATTCTTTTAAATTCATCACATGATCATCAATGCGTTCAAGATCATTGCTGATTTTAAAATAACTGTTGATTTTAATTGAATCAGCCGCTGACATCTCTAGTGTACATGCCTTTGCTACAAAATCAGTAATTTCAATATTCAGCGCGTTGATTTTAGCTTCGTTGCGTTCAATTTTTTCCTTTTGGAAACGAACCTTCGGATCCAGTGCCTCAAAAATATAATCCACATTGCGGCGCACGATTTCAAACATATGTACTATTTCTTTCTTCAGCTGAGCTGTGGCAATCGCTACCGAGCCAAGATGCTGATCATCCAGATAAAGCGGCTTCAGCAGATCCTCTTTTTCGTCATTGTGTACCGGCAGGATCACAATTGCCAACTCTGCCAGTTTCACACCAAATGGCAGCAGGATCAGCGTCGTTGTGACATTAAATAAAATATGCAGATTGGCGATCTGGGCCATTGGATTATCCGGCGTCAAGCGGCCAATGATTGATATCAGCGGCGTTGCCAGACAAAGCAGCACAAAGATCACCGTACCAATCACATTAAACAATAAGTGAACGATCGTTGTGCGTTTCGCATTGCGATTCGCGCTTAAGGATGCGAGAAAGGCAGTAATACAAGTACCGATATTCTGACCGAACAGAATAAAGGCCGCGCTATGCAAAGGAATTAAACCGCTGGCTGCCAATGCCTGCAGGATGCCAATCGATGCTGATGAGCTTTGAATTACAGCGGTAAATACAAGGCCGATCAAAATTCCCAGCAATGGATTTTCTACGGTAGTCATCAACGCGATAAAAGATGGTGATTCTCGAAGCGGCAGCATGGCTGCTCCCATCATATCCATACCAATAAATAAGATACCAAGACCAGCGATGATCTCACCGATATCCTGTACCTTTTCTTTTTTAATAAAGGTTATTAAAACGACACCGATAAAAGCAAACAGCGGTGCTATCGCGCCAATGTCCAGCGCAATCAGCAGACCGGTTACCGTTGTGCCAATATTGGCACCCATGATAATCCAAACCGCCTGTTTCAATGTCATCATACCGGCATTCACAAAGCCGACAACCATTACCGTTGTCGCGGATGAGCTTTGAATTACAGCCGTAATGCCAGCGCCTACCAAAACACCGACAATGCGGTTTGATGTCAGCTTCTCAAGAATCAGCTGAAGACGATCACCCGCGGCTGCCTCCAATCCATCAGACATCATCTTCATACCATACAAAAACAATGCCAAACCTCCAAATAAAGTCAAAAACCCCTTGATATCCATATTGTCCCTCTCATTTAGCTATTCATAATGATTATAGGGAGAGTTTGCGCAGACGTCAAGAAAGGCTTTGTTAAATTTTTGTTAATTTTTAGTTAACTTGAATAATCACATTCAAAAAGCACACAGTTTACCCTGTGTGCGTATGATTATTGTGCTAATAAACCAGCTTCTAAGTCTTTCAGCATCGTATCAAGAGCGCTTATACCGCCTTCTGCCAGATACCAAACGGTGGGTGTCAAATAGACAATATGATCGTTTTGATAAGCTGCTGTCTGTTGGACAAGTTCATTATTCATGACCTCCTGTGCCAGCTTAGCACCCTCAGCATTAATTGCTGAATCACGGTCTAAAACAAAGATATAATCAGGATTTTTATCTACCAGTAACTCAAAAGATGACTCATTGCCATGGGTTGTATCAACATCATCAGCAAGATTGGTAAAACCGATTTCATTGCCAATCAATGAACAGCGGCTGCCATTTCCTAAAGTATTAAAGTTGGAGCTGGTAACCATACCGATAATCGCTGATTTTCCCGCAGCTGCTTTCTTTAAAACATCAATTCGCGCGTCAAATGCTTCCGTCTGTTCTAAAGCCAGGGCTTCTTTACCAAAAATAGAAGCAATCATCTGTGCATTATCCTTAACACTTTGTATCAGACCCTTACTGTTATCAACCGCCGTATAAACTACCGGGGCAATCTTAGATAGGGCATCGTATTGCGCGCTCAAACGGCCGCCGATGAAAATAATATCCGGCTCACTAGCCATTAACGCTTCCATATCAACTTCTTTTAGAGTCCCTAAATCGGCAATATCGGCGTTATCATTATAAGCAAGTAAATAATCGATTTTGCTGGATTTTGGCATACCGACTACCCGGTTTCCCAATCCCCAATTATCAAGCATATCTAAAACTGCCATATCGAGGATCGCGATTCGCTGCGGGTCATAGGGAACCTCAAGCTCAACACTTTCCTGATTGCCATTCAGCGTTGTCACGCTTATTGTGGCACGCTCATTTTTTCCATCTTCCTGCTTGCTTTCTTGCGCGCAGCCGCTCAGCAGCAAAGCTGAACAGCATAAAATACTTAACATTTTCTTTAGCATCTTGCTTCTCCTTTATTAATAATAAATCGAAAGAGGTTTGCCCTCAATCTCCTGAATCTCAAAATCTACCCGATAAATATCACTTAGCACCTCTTTGGTCATCACTTCTCTGACAGTGCCGAATTTAGCTATTCTGCCATCCTTAAACGCGCAGATATAATCAGAGTAAAAAGCCGCGTAATTAATTTCATGCAGCACCATGACGACGGTTTTACCTAATTCATCACATAACCGGCGGACAATTTTCATCATATTGGTCGCATGATAAATATCCAGATTATTCGTCGGCTCATCAAGCAGGATATAATCAGTATCTTGAGCAATAACCATAGCAATATATGCCCGCTGGCGCTGACCGCCTGACAGCTCGTCAATAAATCGATTTTCAAGCTCGGATAATTCCATATAACTGATCGCCCGGTCGATAATTTTTTTATCCGTTTCATTGATATGTGAACCGCTGTATGGAAAGCGTCCAAAGCTGACCAGCTCCTTCACTGTCAATTTCATCTGGATTGCATTGGACTGCGTCAGGATTGCTAGCTTTTTTGCTAATTCACGGCTTTTCCATTGCTTAATATCCTTCTCTTCAAAGTCGATACAGCCGCTGTCACTCGCAATTAATCGTGAGATCATCCCCATAACGGTAGACTTGCCGGCGCCGTTAGGTCCGATAAGTGAAGTAACCTTCCCCTTAGGTATTGAGAAGCTTACCTCATCCACCGCTTTTTTGCCGTCATAAGCTTTTGTTAATTGCTTTGCCTTCATCCATTGACCCTCCTTTGTCTAAGCAGCAAGTATAAGAAATAGATGCCGCCGCCCACAGTAATAAAGACTGAAATTGGTATGCCGTAGTTATAGACACGTTCCACAACGATCTGGCCGCCAACCAGAATGATGATACCGATTAAAAATGACCCGATGATTAAAGTAGTGTGCCGGTATGTCTTGAAAAACTCCCGGGACAAATTGGCAATTATCAACCCCAGAAATGAAATGGGGCCAACCATCGCAGTAGCGATGGCAATAAACAGTGTTACACCAAGCAGCAGCCTGCGGATCGTACGGTCATAGTCAACACCTAAATTAATGGCCTGATCCTTACCCAACGTAATCACATCAAGCAGGGCCAGTTCTTTTCTTAAACCAAAGATAATGGCTGCCATCAGCAATACTGAAAAAACGATAATACTAGTATTAATATTGCTGAAGCTGGCAACTAATGAGGATAACAATGTATCATACTCATTGGGATCCATAATACGGGTCAGTGTCGTCTGAATGCTTGAGAAAAAGGTTGTCATAATCGTACCGCTCAAAAGCACATACAGCACATTATGCTTGGTTTTCTTAAACAGATAACTGTAGATCAGCGTCGCAATAACGCCCATCAGGATCAGATCTAAACCAAAAGACAGATTTGCCTGAACCACAAAGATACTGCCTGAACCAAGAAAAAAGACAACCGCTGTATGGATCAGTGTATAAAGTGAGTTCATGCCCAAAAGACAGGGGGTTACAATCGTATTGTTGATAATTGACTGAAAGACGATGGAGGCACCGCCGATTGCGAATGCTACAATAATCATGACAATAAGCTTAGGAACACGCAGACTCATGAAATAATTAAAATACTTCATATTCATAAACAGGAACAGATAAATCAGCGCCGCTGCAATAGACAGCAGAATCAGCCAGCACATCTTTCTTTTATTGGTTGAACGCTCCTTCACGGCTTTGCCTCCTCTTCAATTACCGGCTGACTCGCACAGCCGCTGCCAAAAATGGAAAGCTGAATGCTGCGGGTGCCATGATTTAAACGATAAAATAACAAGCCGATAAACAGCAGACTGCCGATAATACCGACAATCAATTCAATCGGCAGCTCATAGGGATAAATCACTATTCTGCCTATCATGTCGCAAACCAGCACAAACAAGGCGCCGAATAAAGCGGTGTCAGCCATTGTTCCCCGGATTTTATCCCCCTTAAACATCGCTACCAAATTAGGTACGATTAAACCGATATAGGAGATGCTGCCAACGACAACAACAATACTCGCACTAATCATGGCCGCAATCGATAACCCCAAAAATAACACAAGATTATAATTCACACCCAGATTTTTAGAAAAATCTTTTCCCATACCGACGATATTAAAATGATTAGCGTAGAGAAAGGCGATGAAAACCAAGGGCACAACCAGGTAAACAATCTCATAACGGCCGCGCAGCACTAAGGAGAAATGACCAACCAGCCATGAAGAAAGGGCTTGCGTCGCCTCATATTTATAAGCGAGAAAACTTGTTATGCCGCCAATTACATTACCAAACATAATGCCAACTAAGGGAACCATCACAACATCCTTGAACTGTATTTTTTGAATAAAATAGACAAAAAGCCACGTTCCTAAGATAGCTGTAATAAACGCAAAGATTGCACGGCTCCAAAGTGTTGATCCAGGCATAAATAACAATGCAATCAGGATTCCCAGCTGAGCCGAAGAAAGCGTTGCCCCAGTTGTTGGGGATACAAATTTATTCATACATAATTTCTGCATGATCAGACCCGCCACACTCATGCCGATGCCTGTACAAAGAATCGCCAGCAGTCTTGGTATCCGTGAAATCAAAAGCAGCTGCAGCTGTTCATGATTACCGCTTAGAACACCGCTCAGCGTTACATCTGAAACACCGATAAATAAAGACATCATTGATAAAACAAATAATGCCGCTGCCAGCAGAAAGGTTATTTTTACCTTTTTAATGATACCCCTCCTAACAAGTTAGATATTTCTAACTTTATCTTTCAAAGAATGCAGTTAGCTTTAACTAACTGCCTGTTCATTCTATCAACTGCGCTTTCTTTTGTCAAATGATTTTATTATAAATTTTTATACTGGAACAAACTTTATAATTATAATTTTATTTTTTGAAATTTCACTTTGAAATTATTTTTGATTCCGATTATAATTAAACCATGCAACGCGTAGCTTTTGGCGTAAAACCAGTTGGCACTACGGGTTGCTTTTTATGTGGTTTTCAATATATATTCAAAACCAAAATTGTATATTTAAGTTTTTAGCGTGTGGCCAAGGGCATAAATCCAGCTCCTTTTGCCGCTCGCTTTTTTGTTTAACAAGGAGGAAATTTATGGAACAAAAATCGAATCATTTTTTAGAAACAGAGGCCATTCAAACACTGATGCGCAAGTATGCCCTGCCCTGCATTATATCCTTGCTGGTAGCGGCATTATACAATATCGTAGATCAAATATTCATCGCCAATGCCAGTTATCTGGGCTCTTATGGCAATGCCGCTAATACCGTTGTATTTCCATTGACCGTGGTCGCACTCGCCGTTGCCGTCATGATTGGCGATGGCTGCTGTGCCTTTGTGAGCTTATCACTAGGAGCCAATGATAAAACGAAGGCTCATCAAAGCATCGGCAATGCCATTCTGTTATGCCTGACTGCTTCCCTGCTGCTTACGGCTGTTTATTTGCTATTTCAAGATGCAATCCTGACGATGTTTGGCGGTCAGGTAAATGCGGAAACATTTGCCTTGAGTAAATCATATTTTTTCACTATTACCCTTGGTATTCCCTTCTATATGTTTGGACAGGCAATGAATCCCATTATCCGCTCTGACGGGAGTCCAAAATTTGCGATGATTTCTACGCTGGCTGGCGCCGCAGTCAATATTATTTTAGATCCCATCTTTATTTTTATCTTCAAATGGGGTATGATGGGGGCAGCAGCAGCGACCGTAATCGGACAAGTTCTAACTGCCGTTCTTGCAATCTGGTACCTCTGTCATATGAAAGCCGTCACACTGAATAAAAACAGTTTTACGATTCAGCCAAAACTGACTCTGCGCTTTTTGTCTTTAGGCATCTGCAGCTTCCTTTCGCAGATTTCATTGGTAGCAGCGATGGCGGCAATCAACAATATGATTACCAAGTACGGTGCGCTTGATCCTATTTTTTCACAGGCTCAATATGCACAGATACCTATGGCCGTCGTTGGTATTGTCATGAAATTCTTTCAGATCGTAATATCGATTGCCGTCGGTATGGCAGCTGGCTGCATCCCTATTATTGGTTACAATATCGGTGCCGGACGTCAAGATCGAGCGCGCAGTCTGTTTACCCATCTTTTAATATGGGAGGCCATCGTCGGTGCGGTTGCACTACTCATCGCAGAATGCTTCCCACATCAGTTAATCACGGTTTTTGGTGCTGCGAATGAAAGTATTTATTATACAGAATTTGCTGTGCATTCCTTCCGCATCTATTTATGTATGATGATTTTTGCCTGTGTCAATAAGGCAACCTTCATCTACCTTCAAGCGTTAGGAAAGGCACTCGTATCTACGCTGCTTTCGATGCTGCGTGAAGTAGTATTTGGTGTCGGCTTTGCCTTAATCCTGCCGCTGTTCTTTGGTTTAGACGGCGTCCTTTATTCCATGCCGGTATCTGATATTTTAACCTTCTTAATATCCGCAGCCGTTATCTTCAGCACTTATAAGTATTTAGATTCAGAACAGAAAAAGGAGATCCTATCATGAACAAAAAAATTATTACTATCAGCCGCGAATTTGGCAGCGGCGGCCGAACTGTCGGAAAGCTTACGGCAGAAAAATTGGGTATCGCGTGTTATGATCAATCATTGATTGAGGAACTATCTGCGAAAAGCGGCTTCACAAAGGAATATATTGCCGAGAAAAGTGAATATGCCAGTCATGGCGGCTGGTTAGCCAATGCTTTTGCGGATCGTTCAGTGGACGGCTACTCCAATCAGGATTATATTTGGTTCATTCAAAGAAAAATCATACTTGAACTGGCAGAGAAAGGCCCGTGTGTGATCGTTGGCCGCTGTGCTGATTATATATTAAAAGAACACGATTGTTTAAAGGTATTTATTCATGCCAGTATGGAAAAACGCGCACAACGGATTGTCGAACAATATGGTGAAAGAGATGATTCACCAATGAAGCGCTTAAAAGACAAGGATAAACGCCGTGCCGCTTATTATCAGTTCTATACAGACATGAACTGGGGAGATGTGCATAATTATCACATTTCTTTAGACAGCGGTGAACTGGGCATTGATCAATGTGTTGAATTGATTACCCATCTTTATAATGCTGAATAATGTAAAATGTACTTATACCGTAATTGGATAAGTACATTTTTTATTATATAGAAATTTCATTTTAAGTATTAAAGTACCGATTTTGTCTTAAAAATTATCTAAAAAAGATAAAAAGAAGATGAAATTATTCATTTTTTTAATTTTTCCATTGATAACTGGCCATGTCAATTTTCCCTGAGGCTGTGCAGAAAACACCTTCACTTGCCAATAATTCGCGCTGTTCCTCCCAGCCCGTGACTAAGCGGCCATCGCTGTGCAGTACCCGATGACAGGGATAACGGCCAAAATATTCAGCCTGCGAGAGAATCTTGCCAACCATCCGCGCCCGTTTTGGATAGCCGGATAAGGCAGCAATCTGGGAGTAGCTGGCAACCTTGCCTTTAGGTATTTCACGCACGATTTCTAAGACCATATAGGCGAAATCTTCATTCATAGAAGAACCTCCTTTTTTATACTTTGACTGATTCCTGCTTAATTTCCTTGATAAGCAGCAGTTCCATTGGCTGAGCATATTTAGGAATGTCAATTATGAAGCCACCGCAGTCTTTATAGCCCAGCTTTCGATAAAAATGCTGAGCATCTTCATCTACCTGAGTAGATGTCAACAGCATACCATACCCTTGTTCTTTCATATCTTTTTCCCAATAAGTCATTAACTGTTTGCCATACCCTTTTCCTCGATACTCTTCATCAATGATTAGCATTGTACAGAATGGGGTATTATCCCAAAATAAATTATATCTTAAAAGCCCTATCGGTTTATCAGAGAGCAATAAAACATAAGCTCTTTTTGTATGCAATTTATTTTCAAATTCTTTCTGTGGCAAGTGTTTATCAAAACAAAACCAAAAATGTTTATCAGCAGCCTTTAAATATCTAATTTCAACCTTTTGCATGCTCTATCACCCCTTATTTATCAAACCCTAACCATCGTATTGCTTTATATGCCATTTACTGCCAGTGATGACGAAATTACAACCATTAGAATATTGTGCTGAGATAATCTTTTTATCCGAATTTTAGCTTGCAAAAATACAAAGCAGACAGTAACCACTAAAAAGATAATTAGTCTATTAAATTCATCAAATAAGACTGGCCAAAATAATTTCTTCATAATCTGCCTGCTTTTTCTTTTATAAGCCTTTATATCTGTATTATATCATTTGCCATGACACATGAAAAGGTACCGCTTTTAGCAGTACCCTTAAACAAACTATTCCTCTGTATCCGGAATCAATCCTGATTCCTTCAATAAAATTTCCACATCAGTTCCCTTCACAAACCGCATCGCTATCTTAATCATTTCTCTTTCCTTAAATGACAGCTTAATATTTGTAATCGGCTGCTTATCAATTGCATAGTAGCAAGCTCTCAGCAATTCACGAACATCATATTTACTGCCCCATACTTCCGGCACACCGCGGTCAACATTTAATAATGTATAAACTGATTCCATACCTGTACGCATTGAATATTCCGTAGTGAAAATAGTGTCTCTCGGTGTTTCCGCAAACTGACCGATGAAGGCAAAGTTTACAGCACCTTCAGGTACAACCTTTGGACGGTCACTTTCTTTTCTTGGCTGGAAGAATGAATTAATGAACGGCATGAAGCAAGTGGTTGTGTTGCAGGCATTCTTCGCTAAATCCGCAATTTGATCTACAGGTACGCCGATATGATAGAGCCATTCCTGACAAATTTCCTCACCGGTGCAATCACGCATTGCCTTTTTAACAAAATTACCCTCTTTATTGGTCGTTAAACCATAAACCCAAATCAATACAGTATCTTTATCCTGAGCCTTAAACTGCGGCTGACGATTAATAGTCCAAGACATGTACCAATTTTCTGTACTGTCTTTAACCGTAACAATACCGCCGGTTGTAACCTTTCCTTTACGAGGATCACGTTTGCAGATTTTCATAATATGCTGAATGATATCCTCATTCGCAGTCGCAACTGTAGCACTCATCCAGTTTGTAGCTTCAAAATCATCACAATAATGATCCGGGTTGCCATATTCGCCATGCTCCGCCTGCGCGGCAATATTCTTCCACAGATCCCAGCTTTCACCAGTACCATTCTTCACACATGATAAATCTGGGACGGTATTCTGATCGCCGTAGCAAGAGGTATCCGTGCAGCAACCATTTGTAATAAATACTAAATCATCAGCTGTTAAATCAATGGTCTGTTCAACACCATCTTTGATATAAACAATTTGCTTAGCTACACGTTCACCATTTTTATTTTCAATAACAACATTTTTTACATTCATGCCAAATTCTAATGTTACACCATGAGCTTCCAGATATTTCACCAGCGGCAGAATCATACTTTCATATTGATTGTACTTAGTGAAACGCAAAGCACTAAAATCAGGTAAGCCATCAATATGATGAACATAACGGCATAGATAACGCTTCATTTCCAAAGCACTTGACCAGCGCTGGAAAGCAAACATCGTCTGCCAATAGAGCCAGAAATTTGTTGACCAGAATGATTCCGGCAGCACATCTGATATTTTTTTATCTTCTAAATCCTTTTCAGGAGTGATAAATAACTTGGACATTGCTAATGCAGACTCTTTATCTAACGTAAACTTCTTATCTGTATGCGCATCCTCACCGCAATTAGTTGATGCACGGCATAAAGAGTAATTCGGATCTTCTTTATTTAACCAATAATATTCATCAAGTACAGTTACTCCCGGCGTTTCAATAGATGGAACATCACGGTATACATCCCACATAACCTCAAAATGATTATCCATTTCACGGCCGCCGCGCATATAATAGCCTTTTGTAATATCTTTACGGCCATCACAGCTGCCGCCGGCCAAATCTAATTTTTCTAAAATATGAATTCGTTCACCTTTCATCTGTCCATCACGAACAAGATAGAATGCTGCTGTCAGAGCGGCAAGACCTGAACCAATCACATAAGCTGATTTACGGTCAACGTCAGCCGGTTTCTTTGGACGTGCAAATGCTTCATAATTACCACTGCTATAATACATATTAAGTACCTCCATTTGTTTTACACCCATAGAATACTCAATATTTAAAAGAACTGCCATAGACATTACATCCTGCCTGTCCAATCTTTCAACACTGCCTTAACCTTGACAAAATTTCATACAAAAACACTGACTTGTATAAATCAGTGTTCCTTTTCAAAATCATGAAGTGCTTTTGTGATATTGCCGTGAATCATTACATAAAGACGCTGAATAATTGTCTGCGGTTCTTCCCTCATTCCCTTGCTGATCCAGTCAAGCACAATGCCGACAAACCCATATTTATAAAAATCAGCAATAAAAGCTTTATCCGCTTCTGATACTGTATAGGCTGCCGCCTCCTCATCAACAACATCATAAAGCAGATGATAGGTTTGTTCATAAAGGAATCGTTCAAGGTGCTCACGGTTTAATGAATGAAAGGTATTCAATACAAAAGAGCTGTTTTCTATCAGATAGTCAAAAATATTCTGAAAGCCCTGCTGCCAAGTTGCCGCCGTTTTTTTATCGCCAAGAATACGTGCCGCTTCACTGACATAGATCCATTCAATCAGATCATAGATATCCTGAAAATGATAATAGAATGTTTGACGGTTTACCTCACAATCCTCAACCAAGTCTGTCACCGTTATTTTATCAAGCTGTTTCTCCTTCAGCAGCTGTTTTAAAGAGGCCGCTAATGCCTTTTTAGTTGTCTGTGACATATTAACTAAGCGGATAAGTGCTTATCATGATGATTCTTTTTCTTGCGCAGCGTCAGCTTTTCAATAAAACCAGTCTTATATTTCAATGAAATATAACCTACTAATGCCATAATGAAGGCACCTAAGCAGTCAACGATCAAATCCTTCATCGTATCCTGAAGCGCGGCCCTGCCCATCAGCTGCTCACCGGATTCAAGAGCAAATTTCTGCATATTTAAGCCCAGAACGCCATCAAAGGTAAATTCATAAATTTCCCAGAATACACCTAGTGTTACCGCAAAGCAGAACGCAAAAATCGCAATGAAAAGCGGTGATAGATTTAATGGTATCTTATCGGTTTTATTCAGCAATGTCACAAAGGAGAAGCCTAATGCCCCCAGCATACCGCCGGAAAAGGTATGCAGAATCGTATCCCAATGCGGTACCGTGTAATAAAATGAACGCACCTCGCCAAGAAAGATTGCCCCATATAGGAAGATCGCATAAAGTACCAGCATGCCGGAAGGAATCTCGATTTGAAAACGATGCGAAAGCAAGCCTGGTAAAGTCATGGCAAATAAGCCAAGAATACATTGCACAAGCATTAAAACATAATCACTTTTAACGCGTCCATAAGGAACATCGTTGCCCGCCGGTGCCAGAAATAATCGAATAATCAAAAAGATTGCCGATATAAGTAAAGAAAAAAAGACAAAACGGTTAATAAATTTACGCCAGTTGAATTTTTTCATAGATTTTCCTTTCCAAATTTAAAATAATCATCATTATTATATCACTTTCTTTCAAAAAGACAGTCAAATTTACACAAACTATATAAACTGTCACCGAAAAGAAAACTGATGGATTACATAAAATCCATCAGTTCAGAAAGCTCTTCAGTCATTCGATTTTCTATAAAATAAGTAAGCAGCCGATTTTTTAACTCATTATTAATGAAAGGATAGGTTTCACTGACATACTCTAAATTGCCAGTTTCAAGCATTTCATCAATGATCTTTTCACGATGTTCTGAGTTGGAAAATGGCATAAAGTCATCAAGCAGATCAAAACGATCATATGCCAGCAGCCATGAAAGCAAAACTGTTTTCTGGACTGAGTTAAGGAAAGGATAAAGATCATCAAGATCTAAAAAGTCAGGTACATTTTCATATTGCACGATTTTTTCAATCAGCAGATCACGCTGCGCACTGTTTAAGAACGGCAGCAGTTCATCAATTTCCAGCTCATCCAAGGGGGTCTTGGCAATCAGTTCACTCATTCGTTCACGCTTTAGGAATGGATAGATGCTGCTTAATTTTTTATTCATCCGGCCAAGCTTGCCGACTACCCGATCCAACTGGTTAGGCTTCATCAATGGTGCAAGCTGTTCCAGCAGGCCGCCTAAGTTGATGTTGATAAAGGCATCATTATCGTTTTCATCTGATTCTGTTTTTTCATCATCAACAGGTTTGTCCGCGGCTTTAGGCGTTTCATCCTGATCCTGTTTTTTTATAGGCTCAATCGTTTCGGCCGTTTCATCTTGTTCCGCCTCAGTGACTTCTTCAATGATCTGACGGGCTGTCGCAACTTCTTTTTCTTCCTTCATTTCAAAACTGCCTCTTAATAAAGTATCAATACTGATATTAAAGAGATCAGCAATCTTTGGCAGCATCGTTATATCCGGAAGACTTTCATCACGTTCCCATTTAGATACTGCCTGATAAGTAACGCCCAGCTGGTCTGCGACTTCTGACTGCGTCATATTTGCTGCTTTACGATAATCAGCGATCGTTTTTCCAATGTTCATATGGTTCTCCTTTAGGTTATCGGTTAGGGTTCATAAGACTGTGTATCCAAAACCAAGCTTTTGCGCTTAAGGCTTTTTTAGCAAATGCTTTTTGCTCCTGCGGATAATAGAATTTCTGTTTTGATTGTCTCATGTTATCACCTTCCCTTGACACCTTCATCATAGAGAAGAAACTTGATTCTAACAATAACCCGTTCGTTGAATTGCTGTTTTCAACTATCGGTTGAGTACTAAAACACCATGTTTATAGACTTTGTTGACATTTTGTAAAGCAGTGATATCGTCTAAAGGATTTTTTTCAAGAACAATTAAGTCAGCAAACTTACCGACTTCAATTGTACCGTGGTCAGCCTCGATGCCTAGACATTCAGCACTGTTATGTGTCGCAAAGGTAATAGCCTCCATCGGCGCAACACCATACTTAACCATCAATTCTAATTCATAGGCTGTTTTATCATGGAAGTTATAAGGTGTACCGGCATCTGTGCCGACCGCAATCTTTACTCCAGCAGCATAAGCTCGTTTAAAGCTTTCCACATGAGCGTCAATTACCAGCTTTGATTTACGCATCACATAATCAGGCAGTATTCCTTCGCCATGATCGACGATACATTTTGGTGCTGCAAGTGTAGGTACCAGATAAGTTCCCTGACGCAGCATCTGGGCGATTACTTCATCATCAAGGTAGATGCCATGCTCAATGGAATCAATACCGGCATTCAGCGCGTTGCGGATACCCTGATTTCCCTGGGCATGGGTCGCTGTTTTCTTGCCTGCCTTATGAGCCTCTTCCACACAGACCTTCATTTCTTCCATTGTAAGCTGCGCGCTGCCCGGTTCTACACCTTTCGTCATAACCCCGCCGGTAGCCATTATTTTGATTACATCCGCTCCCTCACGAAGCAAGATACGCGTATTCTTACGGCATTCATCAACACCATCAGACTGCATGCCGTCACTCCATCCGTGACCGCCGCTCATCGTGATCACACGGCCGCATACGACAAGATCCGGTCCAATTACCGTACCATTATTGATACAATCGCGAAGCTGCTGCTCACTGGTTCCCTCAGAACCCAGAGAACGGGCGGCGGTAACACCACTGTAAAGCAAATCATGCATGAAACGTTCCCCATCATAAGCCTTCTGCAAAGGCGTGCGTGCCTGCTCTTCTTCAGCCCTCATATCACAAGGTGAAAAAGCATGAATATGCGCATTAATCATTCCCGGCAGTATCGTAAAATCAGAATAATCAATAAATTCTACTTCCTTAGCCATTTGTTCTGCTTTCAATATTCCCTTAATCTTTCCCTCATCAATGCACAGGATCATGTTCTCACTGACATTCCCGCAGCCATCAATTAATCTTCCAGCTTTTATATATTCCATAAATTAAGCCTCCTGTCTTTCATTCTATTTTACCTTTTGATGCATGAGAAGTAAATGAAAAGTCTGGTTTTCACCAGACCTTGCTTACATTTTTTCGTGCATTGTACGAGATATTACCTCGTCCTGCTGTTCCTTTGTCAATTTATTAAAATTAACGGCATAACCGGATACCCGAATGGTTAACTGCGGATATAATTCAGGATGCTTTTGAGCATCTAACAATGTTTCTCGGTTAAATACATTTACATTCAGATGATGACCGCCGCTTTCCACATAACCGTCGATCAAATTTACTAGATTATCTACACGCTGACTCATAAGTTCCTCCTTAGTCCTTTCCTAATGATTCCGGCACGATTGAGAAGGTATTTGATATACCGTCACGAGCGTCATCATAATTTAATTTTGCCACTGATGCTAAAGACGCCAATGCGCCGCTTGTATCACGGCCATGCATCGGATTAGCACCCGGTGCAAAAGGTTCACCGGCTTTACGGCCATCCGGTGTATTGCCTGTCTTCTTACCATAAACAACATTACTTGTAATAGTTAAGATACTCATGGAATGAATTCCACCGCGGTATGTATGATGCTGTCTGAGCTTATCCATGAAATTCTTAACTAAATCAGCCGCTAATTGGTCAACCCGATCATCATTGTTGCCATATTTAGGGAAATCGCCTTCAATCTCATAATCTACGACAATGCCATTTTCATCACGCACGGTTTTAACATGAGCATATTTAATAGCGGATAATGAATCGGCAACCACGGATAAACCAGCTACACCCGTCGCAAATAACCGGCGCACATCATAGTCATGCAGAGCCATTTCAATCGCTTCATAACAATATTTATCATGCATATAATGAATTACATTTAGTGTATTGATATATAGACCAGCCAGCCAATCCAAGGTTTGGTCATATTTAGCCATTACCTCATCAAAGTCAAGATATTCCGAGGTGATTGGTTCAAAACGCGGTGATACCTGAATTTTTTTCTTTTCATCAATACCGCCGTTAATCGCATAAAGCAATGCCTTCGCAAGATTTGCACGAGCCCCGAAGAACTGCATATCCTTACCCACACGCATGCAGCTTACACAGCAGGCGATGCAATAATCATCACCCATTTCCACACGCATCAGATCATCATTCTCATACTGTAAAGAAGAAGTTTCAATGGAAAGCTTCGCACAGTATTTCTTAAAGCCATCAGGCAGCTGCTTGGACCATAAAACAGTCAGATTTGGTTCTGGCGCTGGTCCTAAGTTTTCCAGTGTATGCAGTACACGGAAGGAATTTTTTGTTACTAAAGGACGTCCGTCAATACCAACACCGCCGACTGATTCAGTAACCCAAGTAGGATCTCCTGAGAATAAATCATTGTATTCCGGTGTTCTCATGAATTTAACCAGACGCAGCTTCATGATGAAATGATCCATCAATTCCTGTGCCTCAGCTTCTGTTAAGGTACCATTTTCTAGATCACGCTGAATATAAATATCTAAGAAAGTGGAAGTACGTCCTAATGACATGGCCGCACCATTTTGATCCTTAACCGCAGCCAGATAACCAAAATAAACCGCCTGAATCGCTTCCTGCGCGCTCTTGGCAGGCTTGGCAATATCACAGCCATAAATTGCCGCCATTTTCTTTAACTCGCCTAATGCACGGATCTGTTCCGCAACCTCTTCACGATCACGAATCTTATCTTCATACATACTGCCATTCAAACGAATCCGCATCACTTCTTTTTTATCTTCAATTAACGCGTCAACACCATACAGGGCAATGCGGCGATAATCACCAACAATGCGGCCGCGGCCATAAGCATCAGGCAGACCGGTAATGATACCACAAGTACGGGCAGCCCTCATTTCCGGCGTATAAGCATCAAATACTCCCTGATTATGGGTTTTGCGATATTGCGTAAAGATTTTCTTAATTTCCGGATCAAGCTCATAACCATAAGCCTCTAAAGCACTTTCACTCATACGAATACCGCCAAAAGGCTGCAGCGCACGTTTAAATGGCTTATCGGTCTGAAAACCAACAATCTTTTCTAATTCTTTGTTTAAATATCCCGCCGCATGGGAAGTTAACGTTGATACAACACTGGTATCAGCATCTAATACACCGCCTGCCACTCTTTCCTGCTCATTCAGTGACAGTACCTGCTGCCATAAAGCCGTTGTCGCATCACTAGGCCCAGCAAGAAAAGTTTCATCACCTGTGTAAGGTGTATAATTCTTCTGTATGAAATCACGGACATTAATTTCCTTGATCCACTTTCCTTCTTTAAACCCTGTCCATTCTTCTCTCATCATGCTCTTTCTCCTTGTCGATTAAATTGTTCGATTTTGGCATCCAGCCACACAGCGAGGATTTCTTCAGGCTGATAGCCGTGAACCTCGCCAATAAATTCATCATTGCCAAGCAAAACAAGTGCCGGCAGATGTGTCAAACCATAACGTTGGACAACCTTTGCGATTTCCTCCAGTTCACCAATTTCTACAAAATCACAGTCATCGCGATTTGCAAGCACCTGGCGAACCACCGGCAGATTCTGCGCACAGCCGGCACAGACATCGCCATTCAGCTGTATAAGTTTAAATTTTTTCATGCTGATCTCCACATAATATTTCTCTGGCCATTATAACCTTTTCAGCACTTGGCGCGTTTACCCCAGCCAGCGGATAATCAAGACCAAGACTTTGATACTTCACAATCCCCATCGTGTGATAAGGGAGAACCTCAACCTTCTCTACATTTGATAAGGTATCGATCCATTTCCGCATGGCCATTAAATGCTCTGCATCATCCGTCAGTCCCGGCACCAGCACATGACGAATCCAAACGGGTACATGGTGCTGAGCTAAGAAAGATGCGAAAGCGAATACCCGATCATTCTCAAAACCACATAATTTCTTGTGCTTGGCACTGCTCATTTGCTTCATATCAAGAAGAACTAAATCACACAACTCACAAAGCTTGAGATAGCGATTATCCTTTTGATTAAAAGTGATTCCCGACGTATCTAAACAAGTGTGAATCCCCTCTTTTTTACATAAAGCAAATAATTCAAGTACAAAATCTAACTGCAGACACGCCTCGCCGCCGCTGATTGTCAAGCCACCAGTATCCTTGTAATAAGGACGATACTTTAATATTTCATGAAGAATCTCATCAGGTGTTTTCAAAACACCGCTCTCAAGATTCCATGTATCTGGATTGTGACAATAAAGACAGCGCATTGGACAGCCCTGCATAAACAATACGAAACGGATTCCCGGACCATCGACGGTTCCAAATGTTTCAATTGAATGAATTCTTCCCTGAGTCAATAATCATCCCTCCGTAACGTACATTTAGTCTATCGAAAGTCAGCCGATCTGTAAAGTAAAACCACTTAAAAATTGATACAAAAAAGCCGACTCATCCGGACTGAATTGCCCAGACGGTCGGCGCTGCACTGTCATACTTCATGTGGTTAATTCCACTTCCGTCAGTCGTATAACTATTAATAAAATAGCATTGACCAAAGGCTTTGTCAAGCATGGATATGAACGAATAAATAAAGTTTACATAATTAAGCGGTTACATTATTCATTCTCAATAAAATTATCTTTTGGAAAGGTTCGTGCATATGGATCTCCTATATGTGTTTTTAGAATCTCTAATAATTTTCCCGCATCATAATCACTTGCTTCATTTGAATCTCTCACCTCTAATATGATTTTCCCTATCTTAAAATAGTATTCTTGTAGAGGATACGCTTTACCATTATATTCACCATCCTTATTCATATTATAAGCATCAATCATCATCTCAGCATTTGATGGATATTGATATATGGATATGCCCGCATGAGTTCTATTCTCAAAAAATACAGTTATACTTGTTTCATATCCTTTGAATAACCAAAGTTCATTATTCCCTTCTGTGCAATGTACAGTTCCATATTCCATTAATATGGATATTAAGCTATAAACAGACATATCATTACAATCCACATTATATTTGTATGGATCACCTAATATAAGGTCATCACTTTCCAACTCATTGAAATCCATATCATTCACTGATTTAACATTGATACTTTTCGCAATAATCGTATTATTCTCTAAATTCATATCACCTTCATCAAAAGCAACTGTTAATTGATCACCTACTTGTAAAGCTGTATCATCAAAATTCTTGATTGCGGATACATCAAGATAATTATTTTCTACACTGTATACATATCCTGATAAAGGTTCATTCGGATTCTCTGGATAGACCAATACATCAGGAACAAAGCCAAATTCCATAGGATAAGCAGCTTCTTGCTTATGCGGGATGATAATTGGCTCAGAGGGTTCTATACTGCGCATCACTCTGCCTACTGGATAAGCAATGGCATAATCACGATAAACCTTTGCGACATCCAACAAGATGCTTGTTTTTGTGCTAACTGATTGTACTAGTATATCAATGATTGAACAGCCACTCAGCATGGTCAGCATTAAACTTAAACATAATATTAAATTAATCTTCTTTTGCATTTTCAACCCTCCTTCAACCGATTTGTAATTTAATCATTGTCAAAACAGAAAAATCATAGGTGATGAAAATTGAAAACAATAAGCAAGAAAATCAAATAAATGAATATGCTATATATTTATATTTTATCATATTAAAAAACTAAACGCACAATTATGATAAACAGTCTATTAATCTTCAAAGAATTTAAGGATAAATAGTTTGATGAGTATGAAAAATGGTAATTTTTTTAAAATTTTATATATAAAAGCTGCTTTGTATTTCACAGATTGCTTGATTTATTACTTAGATTTACTTATAATAATAGTGAAGAAAGACAGCTTTCAGGTGTCCGCCTTAATTAATCTTAAAACAAGCACTCTGTCTAAACGGTCAAATTTAGAAAACAGAGTGTTTTGTTTTTATTTTTCCTTCTTTGAACTTTCAAAGAGGATGTAAAAACAAAGATGGATCAAGTCAATCACTATCGCTGCACCAGACAAAACCGATGCTATAACAGCAATTATAAGTGATAAATCCATACCGTTTATCCTCCCTTCCAATCCCAAAAGGAAAAAAGAGAGAGGAGCTTATCGGCAGTCACTCTGTTAGATGTTTTCTTCTCTATAATCTTAACGTATCAACACTATTTTTGAAATATAAAATTATATCTCATTCTGATATATCATTAATATTAGTCTTATTAAGCAAAATTTGTCTTGACATAAAAATCACAGGCAGTTATCCTGAAAGTGAAAAACAACTTACATATGTTTATTAAAGTACATATCTATGAAAACTCTACTTGCTTTATAGAATAGTCATCACACATAAAATCAAAAACAGCTATTTTTAAAAGGAGGCAATAGAATGAATAGAATATTCAGTCAAATAATTAAGTTTTTAATTAAATTGATTTCCATCCATCTCATATTCTTATCTATTCATTTAATTTCCAAAATGTATTTGCAAGATGTTTATATCTTTGAATGGACCTCAAGGTACGATTTTATTTTCCCATGGCTGATAGCATTGATTTGGGTGATTTTCAACAAATATACAGTAGCTCTTTCTATGGCAGTCGGTCACATTGTAGGTCTATTTCTTGGTCTTTACTTAGATGAACGCAGAATTACAGACGTTCTTCTTCATTATGATATATCTGAATTAACTGGTGCTAAATATGAATTGCTGCAGCCCAAAGCAGCTTACACATGGTTTTATACTGTTTTAATATTCATGATTATTGGTATCTTATTACAGAAATTTATTTTCAAAACCAATGAATCCTCATTGTTTGATATTATTTATGAATCAATTAAAAAGTTTTATACAAATGTAAAAGCTATGATTAGTAAGAGAAAATAGAGATTTCTCTAAAAATCATAGCTTTTTTACAATTTCCCATAAACTTTTATTGATTAAGCAGCTACATTTTTATATTAAAAATGATTTGCGCCACCATTATGCTCATTTATCATTGCTAATTGTGTATTGATGGTATCAATAATCTGTGGTGTATCTAAACTTCCATTATATTCAATGATAATTACCGATTGATTCAATCTGCCAATCAAACCCGTTTTATTCTCATCAACATAATAACCTTCATCAAATGCTGAATCGCTGATTGGTATAAGCATGGTTTTTAATTCTGTCGGATGGGTGAAAAGACCTGCATATTGTCTAAGGTAAGCATCAAACAGCAGCCCTGCTATCTTTTCATTCCGTGCAGTGTACAACTCATATCGATAACCCTCTGCTTCAAAGGTGTACTGCTCTGGGATAAACAAACTCTGCGAATGACTGTATTTATAATCGGAAACTTGATTAATAGTGATAACCGCCCCTTCATCAATCATGCTTTCACCCTTGAATGGTGTTAACACCATTTGCAGCAACAAGAAGCATGCGAAATAAACACCCACCGATTTACCCATTGATAATCTGCGGCCTTGATTTTGCTTTGTCAATGCTGAAATAAAGACAGCACTGACAAGTAAGGCTATCATCGACATATTTTCACTATTGCCGCCGTTATTCCACAACGCCCGCAGCACTAAAATAATCAGAAGCATATTTAAGCCAAGCTTATAAAGCAAATTGATTATTGATTTAATCATCAACTGCTTCGCATTCCCCTGCCAGTTCATTTCTCCCTTTGTCAATAACGATTCCTGGTACTGTTTAATCATACGCCGAGCATGAATAGACGCGAGAATTTGCTTCACAATCACCAACACAAACAGTACACTGGTAAATAGATACAAATCATCCCCTAAAATACTTTGCGGATAAAGTAGTGTAAATCCTACAACAATCATCACAAACAATGCCAGAAGCAGATAAGTGCTAATTCCTTCCGTCTTAAACTGATTAAAAATCGCCAGTTGAAGTTCCGCATCCGTATGGACTGGCAGACACTCACCCATTGCCTTAAATACCTGAAACTGATTATACCCATCGACAAATTCCCAGCCTGTATTTGCAAATAACTCATGATACTCCTTGATTTCACGATCATCGTGCTGATTTCGTTCATTGGGGAATAAGTCAACGATATAAGAAACGTCAGCTTTCTCCCCCTTCACAAACCACACACTCTCAGCATTCAGCTTTTGCACATACCAGCCCTTTGCCGCCATTTGATTAAACAGCAAGGCCATGCTTTGACAATCCTCATAATTAAACTTTAATGGAAGCCAACATTTTTTCATAAGGACCCTCCTTTCATGATAAATCAAGTTCACTCAACTGTTCGTTGAATTGTCGAATAACATATGGATCATCAAAGCTTAAATTACTTTCAATTATGATTATGCTTGTATTATCGTGAACAATTATATCAGTATGCTCATCATTGAGATAATAGCCTGATACTGTAAACTCATCATTCAATATACTCAAATCTGCTTTTATACTTTGCGCATCTTTAAACCCTCTAGTTGTCTCTTTTAGAAGTTCATCAAAAAGGGTTTCGCTGCTCTTTAAATCTCTGGCAACATATAGACGATACTGATACTCATTCTCCAACGCTTCATATTGACACTGATAAGGAACAAAATAACTGCTGTTTTTAGTAAACTTTCCCTGCTCATCCACATTGGTCATGCGAATCACCCGTGATGGTTCAACATGAGATGAAGCCGCAAATTCATGATCAAGAATGCCAAACAATAATGAACAGCCTATAAAACTAATGCAAAAGATTTTCACATACGTTTTAGGTTTCAGTGTCCGCCCTCCATTGCGCTTTACATATCTGCCGATTAACAACAGATTTACCAAAGCAATCACATAATAGATTGTCCCCGGCAGCTGTTCATGACGAAGATACTTAAACAGCATATAACCAGCCAAAAATCCAATGCATAAAAGTAAGACCGTGAAGTCACGGATTGAACGGCTTAATAAATGATTAGTAAATATATACGGCTCTCCCTGCGCCACAGCTTTCTTCACTTGACGTATTTTCACATAGCGGAAAGCTTGCCGCAAGAGTATCAGACAACCCAATACCGGTGTCAAAATGCCAATCATTAAAAATAAATCATCGGTATAAAAGTCCAGCGGAAATAAGCAATAGGCAAGAAACAAAAGCAGTATCGTAGAGAGTGCTTCATAAACACTATGGCCTATTTCCCTTATTCGCTGCTGATAGAGAATATCGAAAGCTACCTCATCATCACTCTGCAAAGGAATTGGTTCTGCACCTTCAGCCGCCTTAAATACCTGATACTGGTCATACCCGTCTGCAAATTCCCAGCCGCTTTGCGCACAAAAATCATAATATTCCTGTAGCTGTTCATCATCATTATTCTTACGTTTAAGTGAAAACAAGTCCACTGCATAAGCGCATGCCTTCTTCTCCCCTTTAATAAACAAAACCCCGGTGCCATAGAGTTTATCAAAATGCCAGCCTTTTTTAGCAAAACGTTCAAATAATTCACTCATAGCCTGCGTATCATTGACGCCATAGCTTAATGGAATCCACAATTTTTTCACTGGATTCACCTCCCCTTTACTGATTCAACAATACCTCTCCTTCCTCACTCATACTCTTTAGACGTTTTATTTCCTGTCTGAGCAACTCCTTCCCCAGATCGGTGGCTATATAGGTTTTCCGTCTGCCGTCATCCGCTATTTGATTAATTATTCCTTCATTTTCAAAACGTGCCAAGAGTGCATATAATGTACCAGCGCCAACCTGCACCCTGCCTTTAGAAATCTCAGTTATCTTCTGCATGATTTCATAACCATAACAAGGCGTAAGCAAGGCCAGCAAAATATAATACATGGGTTCACTTAATGTCTGAAACTGATTTCTTGCCACTTTATCACCTACTATCGATACTCGCTATATCTACTATCAATATAGCACAGATGTAACATTTCAGCAAGAGCAAGCAAGAAAAAGCCAGCGCATTGGACGCTTGACCCGATGGCTGGCTTTGTTTGTTATCCTACATGTAAATAATTCCATTCGCTGCAGCAGAACAGTGAATCAAATATTATCCATACAGTTTGCTGATTAACATTCGTACTTATTTCTTTGCTTTATTGCGGATATGCATATAAACAGTATTTTTAGAAATTCCCAGTAAATTCGCTACTTTCACAACAGCATCCTTGATATTGAAAATCCCCCGTTCATCTAGCTGATAAACAATATGTTTATTTTTATTGCTCGCACTGATCGACTGATCCGCATAGATTTCATTCTTTACGGCTTCTAACGCAGTTTCAATCAATTCATCAGAATTCTCCGCAAAGTTTTCCTTAGGGGTATTCACCGGCGGCGCTGACACCGGCAGCATCGTTTGAAGAATATCATGAATAGGCGTATTCATATAAAAATTGATACAGAATAGGCCGACAATTCTGCCTTTATCACCACGAATAGCAATCGTGGTTGATTTTAGAGGTTCACCTTTACGATTTTTACTAAAATATGTAATATAATCCTCTTGCCCTTTTGATATCTCATCAAGCATATTTAATGCTAAGTCCGTGATTGGCGCGCCTACTTTACGGCCTGTATGTTCACCATTGATAATACAAATAACTGAATGTTCAAAACTCTCGAGACTATGTAAAACCATTTCATAACCATTACCCAGATAAAAGGCTAAGCCTTGAATCATCGTAATATAGGAATTTAAGATTTCTCGATCGACTTTAGTTAATTTTATTGGTTGATGTGCCATATTCTTCCCTTTTCAACAACGCTTGTTAAACAGTGCGGTGTTCCCTTTCCATGCTATATATAGTATATCGCTGAAATTTCGTTCAATCAATGATGAATTTCTGTATTTCACTAAAATAATTTTTATTGTTGCTGATATTTCTCCAGTGCTTCTTTTATTCTTAATAATGCGTCAACAACTCTTTGATTATCACGATATACGCCTAATACAATGCGTAAATGACCCTCGCCGCCAATACCATAGTTAATGCCATCGTTCACCGATACCTTTGCTTCTTTGACTAAATAACTAACAATATCACTGGATTTGCCTAATTCTGATACATTGACCCAACATAAGAAGCCCGATTCAGGCATCAGCATGCTGACATGAGGAATGGAGTTGATAATTTCATATGCTTTTTTCCTTCGATAATCAAAGGCTGTCTCAAATTCTTTCATAAATGAAGGATCTTCAAGAGCCGCAAGAATTGCTAACTGACTGACCGTATTTGTCGCGCCAAGCACAGAAACAGCGTTGGCAAACATCGTATCCATGATCACATCACTGCATACTAAATAGGCAACCCGATATCCGCTGAGCCCCATCCCCTTTGAGAATGAGAATACAGTGATGGTTCTCTCAAACATCCCCGGTAAAGAGGCTGGTGTAATCATTTCATTCTCGTAACAGAAATCTTCAAAAGCCTGATCACAAACTAAAATCAAATCATGACGAATGACAAAATCGGCTAAAGCTTCCAATGAAGAACGATTAAATACCGTTGTTGTTGGATTATTCGGATGCGTTAATACAACCATTTTCGTATGCTCACTTACCCGTTTTTCAAATTCATCGATTTCAATTTGAAACTGATTGCTTTCCTTTAAGGGTACAGGTACCGTGCGGCCGCCCATGATTTCAACATTTAAGAAATTATTAGGATAGCTAGGCGCTGGAATAAGCACCTCATCCCCCTCTTCTATAAAAGGCAGCATAGCAAAATACAAGCCGGAATCAGAGCCTGGTGTAATTAATATATTCCGCTGAGGGTCTACCGTTAAACCATTTTGCTTCTTTAATTTTTCAGCAATTTTATTTTTCAATATTTGATTGCCGATCGGTGCCGTATAGTGGGGTGCTGCTGCTTCCTCGATGGCTTGAATAGTTGCCTTTTTCACATGTTCAGGAAGTGAAAAGTCAGGCATAAATGGATCTGCCCAGCCCATTAATGCGACTCCTTGTTTTTCAAGTTCTTGATATGAACCGCCGACATCCGCCTTTTCAACACTTGAGAACAATCCGCCATTGGCATTGCGGAATGCTTTAATCATTTTTTCTTTCATTTTCCTCTTCCTCTCTGATAAAAGAGGATACGGCTGTACCCTCTAGGATTCGTGTTAGTTTTCTTCAAACCCCATCACTACAGTTAATACCGCCGCAATGATAAAGGCAATGGCAAAGCCAATCATGACTAACCACATATTCATTGGATCATCACCCATAAACATCGCAAAGTTTAAGAATGAAGGGCCGCCCATAGCATAGGCTTTTAGTGCGAAGAATGATGCAAATCCACCGCCCACAGCACCGCCGATTGAGGCAGCTAAGAAAGGCTTCTTATATTTGAAGTTTACACCATAAATAGCAGGCTCAGTTACACCCGTAATCGCTGAAATGGCAGCCGAACCAGCAATTGCTTTCATTTTAGGATTCTTTGCTTTTAACCATACACCGAAGGCTGCGCCTGCTTGTCCCATGTTAGCAGCACCTGACGTTGGTGAAATATAGTTAAAGCCTTGTGTCGTAATACCCTGTACTAATACTGGAACCATACCATGATGAATACCAAGTACAACCATTGAAGAATAGATACCGCCATAAATTATACCGGCAAAAACACCGCCTTTTTCAAACAAGAGTGTTACAACAACCGCTAATTGATTACCTACCCAAGTCGCGATCGGTCCAATGGTAATTAAAGCAATCGGAGTAGCAATTAACATTACTAAGCATGGTACTAAGATAATTTTTAACGCACCAGGGATAATCTTGTCAACATATTTTTCAATAATTGATGCAAACCAAATAGCAAATACCATCGGCAATACACTGGATGCATAATTCACTACAGTAAATGGAATAGCAAGGAAAGAGAATGTTGTAGTTCCTTCAGCAAGCAGCGCTGCCCAATTACTAGACATCATAGCCGCGCAGATTGTTAAAGCAACATATTGATTCATTTTAAATTGTTTGGCAGCTGATGCAGCAAGCAAGAACGGTAAGAAAGTAAATACGCCGTTCGCAATAGTATTAATTACATAATAAGTATTACTTGAATTATCTAATCCGCAGACAACAGCGATGGTTAATACGGCACGGACTAGACCAGCACCCGCCAAAGCTGGAACAATCGGATTAAAGATGCCAGCGATGGTTTCAAAGAAAGAAGTCATTAAATTACCCTTTTTATTTTTTAAATCTTTCTTTAAATCATCGATATTTTCATCAATCGATGCTTCTTCAGCTAAACCCGTCATTTCAATGAATTCTTTATACACATTAGCAACATTAGGACCAATAACAATCTGTGTTTGCTGACCATTATTAACTAATCCCATAACCCCATCAATATTCTTAATCGTTTCTTCTTCAACCTTACTGTCATCTTTTAGAGTAAGACGTAAACGTGTCATACAATGGGCTGCACTTTCAATATTTTCTTTGCCGCCAATCGCCCCTAAAATATCCTTAATCATCTTTTCGTATTTCATAACTATCCTTTCTATCGCTTAACTGCGATGATTTCTACCTCACATAAAACACCTTTTGGAATTTCTCTTACAGCAACGCAGGAACGTGCAGGACAACTCGTAAACGTATCCCCATAAATCTTATTAAATGCCGCAAAATCTTTCATATCGGCTAAGAAACAAGTTGTTTTAACGACATCCTCTACGCTCATTGCTGATGCTTCAAGAATCGCACAAACATTTTTCATTACTTGCTGTGCCTGTTCCTCAATCGTTGTACCAGCTATTTCATTGGTAGCTGGATCTACTGGAATCTGTCCAGAGGCAAACAATATATTACCTACCTTCATTGCTTGAGAATAAGGACCAATTGCTGCTGGTGCTTTCTCAGTGGAAATAATTCGATCCATTTCAATCACCCTTTCTTGATAAAATATTTTTCACTAAAGACAATATATCACTTAAATTTATTTTAGTCAATAGCATATTTTTCATTGTATTTTATTTTTTTCATGCTATAATGGCCTTATAAGAGCAAATGAATAAAATTTATTTCATTGTTCTAGTTATGAAAGCGAGGTAAATATGAAAGAAAACAAAAAATTCCCTCAGGGATTCTTCTGGGGAGGGGCAACGGCTGCCAACCAATGTGAAGGCGCATGGAATGTAGATGGCAAAGGGGTCAGTATTTCTGATGTTATGACTTCAGGAACACATAAAGATCCTAGAAGAATCACACCGGTAATTGATGAAGATAAATATTATTATCCTTCTCATGAAGCCATCGATTTCTATCATCATTATAAAGAAGACATCGCATTATGTGCGGAAATGGGTTTTAATATCTTTAGAATGTCAATTAACTGGACGCGTATTTTCCCTAATGGCGATGAATCTCAGCCTAATGAAAAAGGCCTTGAATTCTATGATCGTGTATTTGCGGAATTAAAGAAATACAATATTGAACCATTAGTAACTATTTATCATAATGAGAATCCTTTCGCATTAACCGGTAAATGCAATGGCTGGGCAAGCCGTGAATGCATCGATTATTATTTAAATTTCTGTGAAGTATTATTTAAACGCTATAAGGATGTTGTTAAGTATTGGATTCCATTTAATGAAATTAACTGTTTAACTACAAAATTAGGGAACTGGAATCATGCGGGTATTCTCAATGAAGGAACGGAATTCTTTACCGCTCAGGTTGATGATCCAAACACCCGTTTCTTATCACTTCATCATCAATTTGTTGCCAGCGCAAAAGCTGTAATGTTAGGAAAATCAATCAACCCTGAGTTTCAATTCGGTACGATGATTTGCCATATAACGGTTTATCCGCTGACATGCAATCCAGATGATGTAATTCTCACTCAGCAGGAAGATCTGATGCGCAATTGTTTCTCTGGTGACGTACAGGTTAAAGGAATTTATCCTTATTACATTAAACGTTATTTTGAAAAGAACGATATCCATTTTGAAATCACTGATGAAGATTTATCCACCATCAAACAAGGTACCGTCGATTTCTATTCATTTAGTTATTACATGTCTAATTGCATCAGTTCTGACGCAAGCAGCGCCAAGGTTTCCGGTAATGTTATGGGCGGTGCTAAGAACCCATATCTGAAAGCTACTGAGTGGGATTGGCAAATTGATCCAAAAGGCTTACGTTATACTTTAAATCATGTTTATGACCGATATGGTGTGCCAATTATGGTTACTGAAAATGGCTTAGGTGCCAGAGATACATTTGAAGATGGCAAGATTCATGATGATTATCGCATTCAATATATTAAAGAACACATCATTCAAATGAAAGAAGCAATTAATGACGGTGTTGATTTAATTGGTTATACGCCATGGGCAAGCATTGACTTAGTCAGTGTATCTACGGGTGAAATGGAAAAACGCTATGGATTTATTTATGTAGATAAGGATAACCAGGGAAACGGTACGCTTAAACGCTATAAAAAGGATAGTTTCTATTGGTATAAAAAATGTATTGAAAGCAATGGTGAAGATTTAGATTAACATGCTTAGTGAAGGGGCTGTAACGAAATGACTCATTTATAAAGTCATGAGCGTTATAGCTCTTTTTTCTTTGCCGTTTTGGTGAAACGTGAATTTCATATTCTCCTTGATTACTCCAAATGCCCCTTCTACTTTATCAAATGCCAGATTTCATTGTCTTTTTTATTTTAGGGACTTTTTATTTCGTTACAGCCCCTTTTTTATAAGAATATTCCATTATTTGAATAACAAAAAGGTGGTACAGTGCAACACTGATTTTCCACCTTATTTTCTATTTATTTAAATCTCGATATGAAATAAGCTGAATTTGATTCTCCTCTATCCATTTTTTCATAAAAACTGAAGTCATCATTTCATGATCCTTACATCTTAAAATGTTGCAGCTACTCCACCGAAAAATATCATTATCAACAAATCCAGCATGTCCACTTAAATAAGCATACTCAAATTCTAAAAGTTCATTTGCATGTTCTTTCATATAACAAAGTGCATCTGCTTTTAATTGATTTTCAATTGTAAAAGGTTTTTGCGCCCAACCCTTTTTTAGAGACCCAAAATTAAATTCTTTTCTTATATCTGCTGAATATGGGATGTGAAACTCCTCGGCAAGATCACGAATTGCCTGAATATAAGCTTTACTAGCATCTGTTATAGAATGAGGATGTAAATATTCTGGCATTCCTCCTGTTAATTCTTTAAATTTATTTAATTGAGCCCTTAATTCAATCATTACCTCATCATAAGGCCACAATTCCTTGATTCCAAAATTTGGATCTTTATACTTTTCTGTAGAACGAATAAATAATCCATTCTCATCAACTAGATGAGGAATCATGTTTATATCAGCAACAGGATGTCCTGATACGATATTAAAATCAATACCAAAACAAACATTTGAAAAATCTTTTATTTTTGATGCAGCATATGCACTGGCAGGCATATTAACAAAAAGTCCTGTACAAGTAACAATACCATTTTGAAGAGCATCACATATTCCGTCAGTGATTCCTTTTGTAAAACCAAAATCATCAGATTGAACCAAAAGTTTCATACTAGTTCTCCTACGCAAATACGCCAAAGAATGCAAGAACCAAACATGAGCCAATAATAATAAAAATCATTTTAGTTGGAGTAATTCCTTTTCGAATCCATTTAAACACTATCCACCATAAAATTAATGAGAGAATTCCTGGCATAACACTATCTAAAATACCTTGAACGGATATTGTTGCACCGTTAATTATTGGCTCTAGTGCAATCTTAATTTTGACATTAGAAGCGACTAATGTTCCAACCATGATAGCTCCTACAATACCACAAGCATCCATAATCATTGGTATAATTCCTCTTTCAAATGCTTCACTAACAAGTTTAGCTCCATAACGGAAACCCTCTATCAAGAAAACATACTTTATAGCCAATAGGCCTCCTCCATATAACAAAAGAAATAAAATTGGTGCTAAGGCATTTCCATCTGATGCTAACCCTATACAAATACCCGCAATTATAACACGATAACAATTGAAGAAAAATGAATCTCCTATACCTGCAAGAGGCCCCATCAAAGAAGCCTTTAAGCTAGATATTGCCTTTTCATCAATATTGCCTTTTTCAGCACGCTCTTTTTCCATCGCGGCGACAATTCCAGCAATTAAGCCATGCATTACTCCATGACTATTGAATACTTCATTAGCATTTCTTGCAAAAGCCTTTTTCTTTTCTTCCTCTGTTTTGTAATAGGCCTGAATAGCCGGCAAAACTGACATTCCAAATGCTTTTCCTTGCATGACTACATTGTTAAAACACATATATGTATTCAATGAATAATAGTAACATTTATTCAGTATTTTTTATCTTCTTGGCTAATTTCTGGTCTACTCATAAAAATCATCTCCTTCTCCACTTAATGCTAATTTGTTCTCTAATTCTTTCAATTTATAGTCTCGGTTAAATCCAATGAAAGCAATAATTATACCTATAATAGCAATGGGCAGTGTTGTAAGTCCTAAATATTTAACTAATACAAATCCTAGTAAAACATAAATCGGTGTTGATTTTGAATAAATTGCTTGAGTCGTTAAACAAAGACCAATAACAATTAACATTCCTCCTGCTGCGCTTAATCCGGCCAATACCCAAGCTGGAATCACACTAAATAGAGTGCTTACAGCCTCTGTGCCAAAAGCGCAGCATAAGAAGACTAGAATCGGTGATAATGTATTCTTAATAAATAACATTTCAAAAATCATCATAAATCTAAATTTCTTATAATTTCCTTCTTCGGCATAACGAATTGAAATTGGTTGAATTGAATTTACAACTAATGCGGTAATTGGATCAACAGTATTTCCAAGAACTCCAATTGTAACAGCAATTGTTAATCCTTGTTCAACAGAGATACCTGATAAAATAGTTAACCCAACAGCCACAACAACAGCACTTCGATAATCAGCAGGTTGTATTCCACCAATTCCTGAAATACCCATATATAAGGCTTCAATTGCTGCCCCTAAAATAACTCCAGTTTCCAAATCACCACAAACTAAGCCAACTACACTTCCCATAACAATTGGTCGTGTCATTGCTTGGAATCCAAGTATTGCATCAATTATTTGACACACATAGTATGTCAATGCAATGATTAAAGCATCTAGCATAATTTTATCTCCTTTACTTTTTTGCTTTTTTTAACAATTCAGAAAAATCTTCTGCATTCATAGATGGCAACATTTGTGAATATACATGTTTCCCCTTTTGTGCAATTTTCTCAAATGTTTTTAAATCATTTTGATCCGCCGTACAGTATGTATGAATAATAATTTTATCTTCAGATTTTTTCTTTTGATAATTGGCAATATTAATATCTGTAATTGGCAAATGTTCAATCAAATTCAATGCATCATCCGGATTATCTACAATTAACAGAATATTCATCTTATCTGCCCTAGGATCACTTAGTAAACGAATCGTTTCTTCTACTCCTTTTACATGCACCTTTTTCCCAGTTGGAACTGTCATTAACAAAACACTTTTCTTAATTGGATCATTTGCCGCTTCATCGTTTGCCACTAAAATGGTATTAATGTCTAAAGCTCGTGCCCAAGCAGTAACTACTTGACCATGAATTAGTCTTTCATCCAGTCTTAATTGTACAATCATTTGATTTTTTCCTCCCTTTAAAACACTACAATTATTCTGGCCAGCCATAATTGTAAGCGCTTTATAATTTTATTTTAACAATATTATTATATATATAAATTCATTATTTTTTTTATTTTAGATTAAAAAAAATGCACAATAATTTGTGCATTAGACAATAACTGCATTCATTTGATCGTTAATAAGACATAATTCCGGATACCGAATAAGACGCTCTAGAAAAGCATAATCATATGCTAGCTCATGCAGTAAGATATTAAAGAAAGATAAATTAGTTGAATCCAAATTTGCTAACAATAAAATATACGAAGAACACTTCATACCATCACGCACTATCTTTTTCTTTAAGTCCCCAATAATCAGCGTATTTTTATTTACACTTTTGTCGTTCATAATCAATACAATGTTTCGATTATATTGATTTGCAGATTCAAATACCTCATTGAGAAATTGTTTACTTACTGAAAAAATAGTGTTTACTATATCTAAAATTTCCGATATATCATTGATTGATTTAGAGATAACTTGGTTTAAAGTACAGCTGCAAAGATCTCTGTTGGTTCGAATGTAGTCATTCAAACTATTCAGTTGATATTTAAGCCCATTATATGGATAAACTCTAGCTTCAAATCTTTGTGGAACTGTATCACTAATTACAAGATCATACTCAATATTCATTTCTTCTAATGCCTCATTGTAGAGTAAACAATCTAATTTTTGATAATAATTAGGATTTACATTTTTTTCTATTACTTTTTTTAGGAAAACGGGTTCAAATAAACTACTTCTCGAAATAATAGCTATTTTAAGTTTCTTATATGTAAAATCTAAAGTAGAAATAAAATATGAAACTAGTAGAGTTAAATCATCTAATTGGGCTAATGGAATCGCATATTTAAAATAATTTTCTAACATCCCTGATATATCCTGCCGTATTTTTCCAAGTAAAGGATATTCATTGGTAAGAGAAAATCCTCCGCCTAAATCGGTTGCTTCATTTTTTAAAATATGATAATTATGTTTTAAAAGCAATATACAAATCGTATAGTCTAAATATGTCATAAAATCTATATCTTTTTTGAAATCAAGATGCAAACTTTTTTTTATATACCGTAAAAATTCATTTCTGATGATTGTTATTTCTTTATCGTAATTTTTTTCAGTTATTTTGAGGACATCTTTTACATTTGTATAAGCAATAAGCAATAATATCGCAACTGTCTGTATTTCCGCTTCTGAGTAGGGTCCATATTCTAAATTTTCCTGTAACTCCTTCGTAATTGAATCTGCTAAATTTAAAATCTGATTGCTTTTTAAATCCATTGTATATATTTGTGGAATTACATCAATGTTATAACCTGATTTTATTCTAGCATTTTGCACAATTAAATAGTTAACTATTCGCCTCTTTTCAACATTCACTATTGGGAAACAGTAAGAAGATATTTTTCTTGATACTATCATAACTATTTCATCATATACCTCTGCTTTATACCCTCTCATCATATGATAATTATCTTCAATAGGCATAACATTAATATCGAAAATACTATATAAAGAAAGCAAACACCTGCGAATATTAAACTCATTTCCAGAAGTAGCAAGTCCATAGTATGGAACATTATCTACGCGTATGTCAAAAGCTTGAAGAAATTCTCGTGCGGTCTTCATAGAATTCCTTATATTTGAACGAGAGTAACACAAATCATTTGCAATATCGTTCACCTTTATGAAATCACTAGACCATAAACACCTTCTGCCAATATATGCCTCTAACAAAGCTCCGCTTTGTGTATGAAATGTGTACCTATGACGATAATAAAAAGCTCTGTAATGACAATATTTAACACGAAATAATTCTTCATCTAAAATGTCGTAATGAATAGTATCTGTTTGAAAATGCATTCTAATACCAAAAGATGAATCAATTTCATGAATTCTTTCAACATCCAAATTATATTCGTAATTACTTAAATAAAAGTAAGAAATGAATTTCTGCACTTGGACATTTTCATTGATTATGATGTAACATACTTCAATATAATTTCTCAAATAAATATTGTCCATTTTAAGTTCCTCAAGTCTTTTCTAATTACTCTTATTATACATCATTACTCTTCAATAACTCATACATTTCCATGCAGTATTTTTTTTTGAAATTTTCAAATGATTTAATATGAATATTCAATTTTTTATGGATATTTTGTAAAAAGAAAAACGGAAGGTTTCCCCTCCGTCATCACTAAATTTCATACCAAATGATTTCGTTTGCTTCCAAATCCAAATCAAAGCTCGTGCCATCCCCCTTATAAACAGTAGTAAACTGTGGCTCATACGTGTTATTAACGACACAATAGTTGCCGTTTTTCACATAGGCATGCACTTTGACATTGAAGTTAGAGCTGAACCATTTATGTAAACTCTCCTCATCGTGAGCCTGATATAAACACTGCGCCCTTTGCCAAAATCATTGACTACTAATTGAACTTCTTTGTCAATCTGGCGTAAAATGGCTGTACCTTTCAATGCAAAGATATTTTTCTTGCCTTCACCAAAATCAATATCCTTGGTGCAGTCTTCTTTGATAAAGTGGTCATGTTCTTCCCAGCTGTATTTATCTGTATTCAAGTTGAAGCCATTTTCTTTTTCAACCCTTAAGACATTCGCTGACTGGAAGTATCTCCCTTCCCACTGATATGCACTTGGTTCACCGACACCGAGCCAATGCAACTGCATTGACCGCCCTAATATTATTTTAATTTTTCAAGCTGACCTGATTGAATCACGTCAATATTTCGCATGATTCTATCTTGCGGCCAATCCCACCATTTGATTTCCAGCAAAGCCGAAATCGTTGAGTCAGAAAAACGCCGCTTTATCATTTTCGCAGGTACACCGCCGACAATCGTATACGGCTCAACATCTTTTGTGACAACCGCTCTTGAAGCGATGATGGCTCCATCGCCAATCGTAACGCCGGCCATTATGATCGCTTCATACCCGATCCATACATCATTGCCGATACGAATATCACCTTTGTTGTCCCATGATGAAGCCACATCCTTGATTGAACGCTGCCATGCTTCATAAAATAATGGAAAGGGATAGGTTGATAAAGACTGCATGGAATGATTAGCACTGTTGAATAGGAAACGAGCACCGCAGGCAATCGAACAGAATTTGCCGATGATCAGTCGATCATGATTGATTGGATAATGATACAGCACATTGTTTTTTTCAAATTCACAAGGATCATTCACAAAATCATTATACATCGTGTAATCACCTACCTGAATCGCAGGATCAGTGATGCAATACTTTAAATATACGGTTTGTTTATCGCCGGTGCGGGGATAAATTAATTTTTCTGGAATAGTCATAATAGTACCCTTCTTTCTTTAATTTATAATGATTAACTATTCCAGTCAATGCAATGCAGAGCCTCATGGCTGCACCTCCTTTACTTCATAACTAAATATTTATCACTCAGCGGTTACCAGTCTGCCATTTTGCAGCTTTAGAATACGGGTAGGATTCAATGCGTCAGAATAACGGTGTGAAATAGTAAAAATCGTGCGGTCTTGACTTAGCCGGCGGATTACCTCAAAAACTTCATTTTCACTTTCGGCATCCAGTCCTGAGGTCATCTCATCTAAAAAGAGGACGGGCGGTTCATGAATTAGGGCGCAAGCCAAAGCCAGCAGCTGCATTTGTCCATTTGAAAGCGCGTTGCTGCCCGGCGCCAGCAGACTGTCATAGCCATTCGGCAGCTTTTCTATGACCTCATCCATTTTTACCAGCTGGCAGCATTTTTTCAGCTGTTCATCAGTGATCGCAGGATCATTTAAGGTAATTAATTCCCTAATAGTTCCCTGTCTTGTCAGAAACAGCTGAGAAATCACACCCACGGACTGACGGCGTTCTTCTTCACTCATACCAAAGGGATCTTTATTTAATAAGGAAACGGTTCCTTTATCCGGCGCGTACAGCCCCGTTAAAAGATTCATCAGTGTTGATTTTCCCTCGCCGGTCTTTCCTTGAATCACAATTCGTTCACCTTGACGGATAGTTAATGATAACCCATCAAATATTGGTTTCTGATTCGGATAAGCAAAAGTTAAGTCATCACAGCGAATCACTGCGCCGCCGCCATTAATTTCTCTTTCAGCTCGCTCTTCCTCTTCGAGGTTTTCAAAATCTTTAATGCGTTTAACACCGCTGGCCGCTTCCTGAATGGTCTGCAGCTGCATTGCGATTGCCTCAACCGGCGCTAACAGCTGAAGCAGCAAGTTCACACAGGCAACAACACTGCCGCTGCTTAATAAACCGCCTGAATCAATATCCTGTTTCGCATAAAGTAAGAAGCAGATCAAAACCAAGCCTCGGAATATATTCATAATACATGGGAATAGCGAATCATAAAAATTAGTCTTGTTTAAAATCCGATAATTCTCATCAAGCGGTGCCTGCATCTTCTCTAACTGATCTGCCTCTTGATGAAAAAAGCGTAAAGTGGGCGTATTTTGTATCCGTGAATTCAGCCAGCCATTCAGCCGTGAGAGCGAAACTCTGGCCTTGAGCTGATTGCGGAAGGTTAAAATATTAAACCGATATGAAATCAGCACCAGAATCGGCAGCGCCGCCGCTACAAAGAAAGCCACGGCAGGATTCAGCGTATAGATTGTAAAGCTGATAGCCGCCATACTGCCAAGATTAGCAATTAATGTTAAGATATCATCGGTAAATAAAGTAGCAATCGTATCTACATCATTACTGAAATAAGACATCCATTCACCGCTGGTCTTCGACTGAATCGTAAAAATAGACAGATGCCGCAGCTTTTCACTCATGCGGATCTTAATTTCCACAATGACTGACTGGGTCAGTCTGCTCAGCGTATATTGTTTAATTAAATCAGCTGCACCGCTCAGCAATACAGCACCTAAATAGACAAAAGCTAAAGACAGTACACCTTGCGCGATACCAGGCACAATATGCTCATCGGTAATCTGTTTCAAGAGCAAAGAAGGCAGCAGCTGCAGATAAATACCGGCAGCAATGGATAAGAAGCAGAAAAAAGATATCAGCTTCTTTGCTTTGAATCCTGATAATATTGAGGGTACTAATATTTTATGCTTCATCACATTCACCGCCTTCTAATTGAATCACCTGGTCGCAGACATCAAAAATCAACGGCCGGTGAGAGAATACAAAAATAATTTTTCTATTTGCTAATTCACGAATCATGTCAATCAGCTGGATTTCAGTTTTATGATCCACATTGGCAAACGGATCATCGAGGATCAATATTTCTGCGTCTGAATATAAAACACGGGCCAAGCTGATACGCTGCTGCTGACCGCTTGAACACTGACTGCCGTTTTCACCGATTTCTTTATCATCATTCAATTCATCAAGACATGCCTGACGCTTGCTTTCCTTATAATCGTTATCCCGCTGACTGCCCCAGGTTATCACCTCACACAGCGTACCATTTACACAAGATAATTGATGCGGCATATATTTAAGAAGAGCCGCTTTGCTTGCTTCAGAGAGTGCCTTCACTTCACAATCATTAATTTTATAACTGCCTTCATATTCATAAAAACCACACAAGGTTCTCGCCAGTGCGCTTTTGCCACTGCCTACCGCCCCGCGGATACCGATTAATGAAGGCTTGGTCACCTTTAGATTAAAATCACAGAAGGCCGTATGCCTTGCCTGCGGATACATATAAGATACATGAGCTAATTCTAAAGTATTTACAGGTGCGCTCAATGATTCGCCGCTGCCATCCTGTTCCCGCTCAAGCAAAGCAAATATATTATGCCAGCTGGCAATAGCTCCTTGCTGAACATTGAATACCTTGCTGGCTACCGTTGAACGCTGAGCTAAGGTTCCCATCAGCGAAATCATTGAAAGCAATGCGCCAACGCTCATGCCTCGATTGACAACCTTTAAGCTGCCCAATCCGACAACAACAACCACGGATAAAGACGCGATGCCCAGATAAATGGGTGCCAAGCCGTTTTTCATGAAGGAAGCCAAGCCATTAGTATCACCCTGCTTTTGAAAAGCTTCACGCAAAGCCTCCAGATTTAATTCTTCACAGCCGCTCATACGCGCGAATGTCAGCTCATCCAATGTCTTCTTCAATTTAACACTTGCCTCACTGTTTGCCTTTACTGCCAGTTCATTTTTAGCCACCACTTTTTTCTTCATCGCGTTGGCACATAAAATAGCAAACGGCAGCGGAATACAGCCAAGCAGTGTCAGCTTCCAGTCAAGCATTGCCAAAGCTGCCAGATAAGCAAGCATCAGCACCCATGTATCCCAGATTTCAGTCACCGTTTTACGAATTGCTTCAACAAGCAGATCGACATCCTTGACACATGTATTTAGCACATCACCGCTGCCTTTTAATTCAAGCTCATCATTTTTAGTATGAAACAGAGCTTCCATTAATGAATAACGCAGATTAGCACTCAACCGATTTGCCATCACTCTTACTGAATAACGCTTAAAGAAACGAAAAAACTGATAAGCGATGGTTACCGCGGCTAAAATAATGACCGCATAAACAACATCGTCATAGCTGCCGCCCAGTACCTGATCAATACACCAGCCCTGAATGATGGGCACCAATGCTGACAAGCAGTTATAAGGCAGACCGCCAAGACCGCTTAACAGCAGCGGCATGCGAATCTGCTTGATATAGCTTTTTAATTCTTGCTTCTGCTGCGGACTCGTAAAATACATTTTCATACCCCCTAAAAGAAAACACAGCCGATACGCTGTGTTTATTAAACATCATAAGTATCGATGTTAGCTGGACCACCTTACGCATGCAGGTTGGTGTGGGATCAAACGAGCTAACTCTCTAACCCAACTCTTGATAACTGGTTATTTTCTATTTCTATTAAAGCATAATGAAAATGAAAACGCAATCAAAATAATTCATAAACGGTTTGATTGACATTTGAAAAAAGAACCATTAAACTAACAATAGTAAGTCGGCGAACTAATGATACATATAGCCCGCATTCATCTATTTGTTAAGGGTTTAAAGTTGAAAATTAATGAACCGTGCGCTACAATTGTACATATGCTTAAGGAGGGGGTACACGATGTCTATTACTGTAGGAATCGACATGGGATCGACAACTGTCAAGTTTGTGATCCTCAACGAGCATAATGAAATTCTCTATAAGAGTTATGACCGTCATAAATCAAAAGCAAAAGAGATGGTCTATGATAAATTCAAAAGCTTAAAGTCTTTATTAGCCAATGAAGAAATCGCGTTGGCAATTACCGGTTCAGCCGGACTCGGTTTTGCGCATCTTGGCAATTTGCCTTTTGTGCAGGAAGTTTTTGCCTGCGGTGAGGCCGTAAAAAAATATGAGCCGCAATGTGATGTCGTCATTGAACTGGGTGGCGAGGATGCCAAAATTCTGTTTTTAAAGGGTGCTATTGAAGAACGCATGAATTCTACCTGTGCCGGCGGTACCGGGGCTTTCATCGACCAAATGGCTGCTTTATTAAATCTTGATTTGGAGACGTTTGACCGCTTATCGTTAGAGCATACGATGATTTATCCGATTGCCTCACGCTGCGGGGTGTTTGCGAAGACTGACTTACAGCCGCTGATTAATCAAGGAGCCGATAAAGGCAATCTGGCAGCGAGTATTTTTCAATCCGTTGTTGATCAGACTATTACCGGACTTGCCCAAGGCCGTAAAATTGAAGGCAACGTTTTATTCCTCGGCGGCCCACTGTCCTTCTTAAAGGGACTGCAGCAGCGCTTTGTGGAAACCTTAAAGCTCAGCCGTGATCAGGCGGTATTCCCGGAAATCGGGCCTTATTTTGTAGCCTTAGGGGCTGCTACCTATGCCAAGGCGGAAACTGAAACCTATACCTATGATGAATTGCTGGAACTGTTTGAAAAGATTAAGAACACGGTTTCTGAACATCAGGGCTGTGAACCTTTGTTTAAGGATGAAGATGACTATCAGCAATTTGTTGCCCGGCATAATCAGCAAGCCGTTGCTGCCAATGATTTAAACACCTATAAGGGTAATGCCTATCTCGGTATTGACGCTGGATCGACGACAACAAAGCTGGTTTTAATTGATGAAGCAAACCGCATTCTCTATTCACATTATACAAGCAATCTCGGTAATCCCGTTGATGTTGTATTAGATCAGCTGAAAGTGATTTATGCGGCTGCCAATAAAGACATGAAGATTCAAAGCAGCTGTGTGACCGGTTATGGCGAAGATTTAATCAAGAGTGCTTTTCATGTAGATCACGGCATTGTGGAAACTATTGCCCACTTCAATGCCGCCCGTTATTTTAATCCAAATGTTGATTTCATTTTGGATATTGGCGGACAGGATATGAAATGCTTCCGAATTAAAGACAACAGCATTGATGATATCTTGCTGAATGAAGCATGTTCATCAGGCTGCGGTTCATTCCTTGAATCCTTTGCTTCATCACTTGGTTATAAAATTGATGAATTTTCAAAGCTCGGATTGAAATCAAAAAATCCAGTCAACCTTGGTACACGCTGTACGGTTTTCATGAATTCATCAGTGAAGCAGGCGCAAAAAAATGGTGCTACGATTGAGGATATCTCTGCCGGTTTAGCCATTAGTGTCGTTAAGAATGCCTTATACAAGGTAATTCGGGCACGAAGCTCTGAAGATCTGGGTGAAAATATCGTTGTTCAGGGCGGAACCTTTGCCAATGACGCTGTGCTTGCCGCTTTTGAAAAGGAATGCGGCCATCATGTCATCAGACCGACGATTGCTGGTTTGATGGGAGCTTATGGCGCCGCATTATATGCGAAAGCTCACGCGCCCAAGGAATCAGCGCTCTATACGGGTGAACAGTTAATAAACTTCTCCCATTCCACAAAGGCTGAACACTGCCGCTTCTGCGCCAATCACTGCAACCTGACGATCAATACATTTAATGACGGCAGCCAGCAGATTGCCGGCAATAAGTGTGAACGGCCTTTAAACAAGGGCAAGATGGCTAAGAAACCGCTGCCTGATTTATATACCTATAAGTTTAATAAGCTGCTGACGTATCAGAATACCGATGGCACAAAGGGTACGATCGGCATCCCGATGGTTTTAAATATGTATGAAAATATTCCTTTCTGGCAGCCATTCTTTAAACACCTTGGTTATTCAGTCGTGTTGTCAGGACGCAGCAGCCGGGCCTTATATATCCGCGGTCAAAATACAATACCTTCGGATACGATCTGTTACCCGGCAAAGCTTGTTCACGGTCATATTCAAACCATTATTAATCATAAGGTAGATAAGATATTCTATCCTTGTATGTCTTATAACTTCGATGAAAAGATTTCTGATAATAATTATAACTGTCCGGTGGTTGCTTATTATCCAGAAGTTATTCAGAATAATATGGAGCTTGCCAATATCCCGCTGCTGTCGTTCTTTATCGGCATGCAGGACCCAAAAGTATTTGAAAAAAAGATTTATAAATATTTAAAGGCAGCTGGTTTTGACTGCACAAAAAAAGAAATCAAAGAAGCCAGCGCGGCAGCTTATGCGTCTTATTATGCATATAAGGAAGATATCTATCAGCAAGGTGAAAAGGCATTGGCTTATGCCAAGGAGAATCACCTAAAAACTATTATTCTCTGCGGCCGTCCTTATCACATTGATCCGGAAATAAATCATGGTATCCCTCAGCTTTTAAGCAGTTTAGATCTGGTTGTTGTTTCTGAAGACAGCCTGCGGCCAAGGGAAAGGATGGAAGTGAATGTGCTGAATCAATGGACATATCACGCCCGGATGTATAATGCTGCCATCATTGCCGGTGAGCTTGATGAAACAGAATGCATTCAGCTGATCAGCTTTGGCTGCGGTATTGATGCCATTACCGGTGATGAGCTGCGCGATCAGCTGCGGAAACGCCATAAATTATATACCGGAATCAAAATCGATGAAATCGACAATCTCGGCGCCGTGTGCATCCGTGTTCGATCACTGCTGGCGGCAATGGAAGAAAGGAAGCGTGATTCATGAGTGAGGTTGTAAAGTTTACTGAAGAAATGAAGGCAACGCATACAATTCTGATTCCTTATATGCTGCCGATTCATTTTGAAATGATTGCCCAATGTCTGCGCAAAGAGGGCTATAAAGTAGAATTACTAAAAACCAGCGGGCGCAGAATTGTTGATGAGGGACTTCGCAGCGTCCATAATGATACATGTTATCCTGCCCTGTTAGTTATCGGCCAGATGCTTGACGCGCTTAAAAGCGGCCAGTATGACCCTGATAAAACAGCCTTGATGATCACTCAGACAGGCGGCGGCTGCCGTGCCAGTAATTATATTTTCCTGCTGCGCAAAGCATTGAAACAAAGTGGTTTTCCACAGGTGCCAGTAATTTCCGTCAACACCAGCAATCTTGAATCCAACCCGGGTTTTAAACTGACCCCCAACCTGATTATGCATGTGCTCTATGCTGCCATGTACGGTGATGCTTTGATGTGTCTTGCCAATCAGGTAAAGCCTTATGAGATCAATAGTCAAGATACTCAAAAGCTGCTTGATCAATGGTGTGAGGAAATGGTCAAACAGTTTGATTCTACTCGCTTTTTACATTTTAAAAAGAATATCAAAAGGATGATTCAAGATTTTGAAGCGATTCCAGTCAGCGGTGAAAAGAAAATCAAGGTTGGTATCGTCGGCGAGATTTATATGAAATACGCACCGATCGGCAATAACTATTTAGAAGACTTTTTGATTCGTGAAGGCATGGAGCCTGTCCTTTCCGGAGTCATGGATTTTGCCATGTACTGCTTAAAAAACAACATTCTCGATGTCGGCTTCTATGGTTTCTCTACCAAAACCTTATTGGTGAATAAAACTGTTTTGGCACTGCTTCAGCGTTATCAGAATCTGATGATTAAAATGATTAATCAATCCCGCTTTGAAGCGCCGACACCCTTTGCCAAGCTGCCTGCCTATGCCGATGGCTATATCTCCACCGGTGTTAAAATGGGTGAAGGCTGGCTGCTGACCTGCGAAATGCTTGATCTGATCGATCATGGCGTAAAAAATATTGTATGCTGTCAGCCTTTTGGCTGTCTGCCGAATCATATTGTTGCGAAGGGCATGACCCGAAAGATTAAGGATCAATACCCTGATTCCAATATTGTTGCCATTGACTACGATCCCGGCGCAACAGAAATTAATCAGGAAAACCGACTGAAACTAATGTTGAGCAATGCGAGAGTGAACGCCCAGCGTGATAAAACATAAAAAAAGCACACGATTGTGTGTTTTTTTATGCTTTACCTTCAAGCTTTAATTCCTTTTCTTTCTTAATATCAATCAACAATGCCGCGGCACACAGAATGATCTGCGTCAGCGGTAAGACTGCCCAAATACCATTAATATCAAAGAATACTGGCAGAATCAGCATCAACAGCGGTGTCAGCAGCAATGGATCGCCATAAATCAGCAACGTTGAGGCACGGGTTTCCCGGATAGCATAGAAATAAGAAGAATAACATTTCACCAATCCCGCAAAGAAGAAAGCCACGCTGGAAATCAGACAGGCGCTCTCAATCATGACTCCTGCCTCGCTGGACGCACCGAAGATGACTGGAATCAGCGAATCAAAGGCAACGATCAGCACCCCAAATAAGATACCAAGCAGCATTACCAATCGGCGCGCGCGGCGCAGCAGTGATCGTACCAAATCATGACGTCCGGCACCGTTGCAATAGCTGATCAGCGGCTGTACGCCCTCACCGATCCCATGCAGCAGCTCCATCGTCGCCTGTAAAACATAAGACAGTGCTGAATAAGCCGCAACAGCGATTTCACCGCCATAATTCAAGCATTGCCAATTGGCGAAAATAATAACGATGGATGGTGAAAAGGTTAACCCAAACGGTGAGACACCGATTCTTATAATATTTTTGCACATGCGTTTATTTAATACAAAGTCGCTGCGCTTCAGCGGATTCTTTTTATCGGTAAATATCAGCAGCAGGCAGAATAATGCCGAGAAGCCCTGAGCAGCTACAGTCGCTAAAGCCGCACCGCTCATCCCCATCGAAGGCACCAATACCGCATCCAAAACAATGTTGGTAAATAAAGAAAACAACATGATCAGCATTGCCTGAATTGAACGGTTGCTGTTTCTTAAAATGGGTGTACAGCCTGTCCCAAAGATTTGAAGCGACGACCCAAGCACGATCACAAACAGATATTCATAGGCCAGATCATAAACCTCGCCCTTCGCTCCAAACAGTCTTAAAAGCCATGGTGTAGAAATAAAAATCAACGTTATTGACAAGATTGCAAATAGGCACAGCAGCATTAGCGTATTCCCTTTCGCCTGCCGTGACGCATTCTCATCCTCAGCCCCCCGATACGTCGAAATGAGCACAGAACCGCCGACGCCGATACCGGTTGATACAGCTAATATAAATGAAGCAATCGGCCAGCCGATATTAATTGCCGCCAAACCCGCATCTTTTAACGCGTTCCCGACGAAATATCCATCAACAATCGCATAAAACCCACTCAGCAGCATTGTCAGCATTGATGGCAGCACATAACGCCAAAACTGCTTTTCAATCTTTTCGTGTGTCATAATAAAACCTCCCGACTCTCAGTATAAACTATGGAGTAACTCCAAGGTCAAGAGGTTCTTTTTATTTCACAGGTATCAAAATTTCAGAATAATACTCACTGGCATCGGTTTCACTGACAGCCAGCATGTAATTAATATAAATCGTTCCAGTCGGCTGATACCCCTTTTGCTTCACTTTTTGAAAGAGCGGCTCGATCTGTGCTTTGATATCTTTATGGTCATTAAATTTCATCAATATCCGCGCGCACAGCTCAGTTTCCTCTAATAACGGACAAGTCTTATCCTTTAATAAATGGAACTCGTCTTCCATCTGTTTTTCCAATAAAATCATAAACGCTGACTGTACAATCAAATCATTTTGCTGATGATAAACACCGACCAGCTGACAGACATCAAAAATATCTGAAGCAAATATCCGCTTGCTCTTGCGATAAGCCGCCATCTCATTTTTACCTCTAAGCAGCACGTAATAAGCTGGCATCGGCTGAATTTTCACATCCCCCATCGCGGCTTTAATTTCATCTACATTCTGAGCGGTCAAAGCGAGTTTTTTTAAGATCAACTTCTGTTCCTCTATCTGTGCCTTAATCTCTGCTTCCTTGATCGTTAATGTCTGCTGGAGCTGATCCAGATCCCCTTGATAAAGAATCGTATGAATATCCTGTAAGCTTAAATCCAAACGCCGGTAAAATAAGATATCGATCAGCAAGTTAATATCAGTTAATTCATAGCTGCGGTAATGATTCAATTCATTTACTGACGGCTTTACTAAACCCTTTTTTTCATAAAAGCGAAGCGTATCACTGCTGATACCAAATAGACGGGCAATTTCACTGATCTTAAAATTTTCACTCATAGACAGCCTCCCTTTCTATTATTATATCAGAAATTATTTTACTGCATAAAAAAAGAGGCATTGATCCTCTAGCTTTCAATAACATCCCGCTCATATTCAAGCAATGCCTGCTTGCGGACAATACCGCCGGCATATCCAACCAATTGTTGATTTTTACCGATAACACGATGACACGGTATGATAATACAAATGGGATTGCGGTTATTGGCATTGCCGACTGCCCGTACTGCTTTCGGCGAACCCACAGCCTCTGCAATCTGCTGATAAGAGCGTGTTTCACCAAAAGGTATCCGCTGTAATTCAGCCCAGACCCGCTCCTGAAAAGGGGTGCCATGGACAGACATCGGCACATCAAACTGCAGCCGCTTGCCTTTAAAATATTCCTTCAGCTGTTTTTTTACCAGCTTGGAGCATGGTGTTTCTTCGGCACTTTCACATTTTTCATTCACAAAAACAAGCGAAACTAATTCGCCCTCAATAACACCTATACGCAGCAATCCAATTGCTGATTTAAAATAGTCTATCTGCATTTCCTTTTCTTTATTCATCCCTGATACTCCTGCCTGCTTAGTGGAAATAATTATACTACTTTTTTTATCTTTTGAATATGGATAATTTTACTAAATTATCCAATGCCTTATAAGCCCCTTATTTATTTGCACATTTTAGTTATCTATGAGTGAAATATTTGTAGTTTTGTGCAAATGTTTTGCACATACTAACAAGCTTTCGCTTCTTGTTTTACTTTTAAAAAACCGAGTGTTATAATTTGACTATCAAGGAGGATTTTGTATGAGCAAACCTAATCCATTAAAACAAATCGTAGCTAAACAAAAAAAGGGTGAACCGGTAGGTATCTACTCTGCCTGCAGTGCCAATGAATATGTCATTGAAGCTGCACTGGAATGCGCAAAGCGCGACAATGCTTGTGTGCTGATTGAAGCCACTGCCAATCAGGTTGACCAAAACGGCGGTTATACTGGCATGAAACCGGTAGATTTCAAAGCCTTCGTCATGAATATCGCCGATAAGGTTGGGGTTGATAAAGACCGTATTTTCTTAGGCGGGGATCATCTTGGCCCATTAACCTTCGCAAGTAAAAATGAAGCTGAAGCAATGGCTGACGCGAAAGAGCTTGTCAGATGCTATGTAGCTGCTGGCTTTACTAAAATTCATATTGATACAAGTATGAAAGTAGCCAGTGATGATCCTAATGTCCGTTTAAGTGATGAGATTATCGCTCAGCGCGGTGCTGAATTAGCCAGAGTCTGTGAAGATACTTATCAGGAATTATTAAAAACTGAACCTGATGCGGTAAGACCGGTTTACATCGTCGGCAGTGAAGTACCAATTCCAGGCGGTGCTCAAGATCCTAACGCCGGCATGCAGGTAACCCGCGTTGAAGATTTCAAAGCAACTGTCAAAGCATTTGAAGATGCTTTCGCGGCTAAGGGTTTAAGCGATATCTGGCAGGATGTTATCGGGGTTGTCGTTCAGCCGGGTGTTGAAGAAAAGGATGCTGGCTGTACGGAATATGACCGTGCGAAAGCCGCTGAACTGATGGCAGCCATTAAAGATTACCCAAATCTGGTATTTGAAGGTCACTCTACCGATTATCAGACAAAATATAAATTAAGAGAGTTAGTTGAAGACGGCGTCGGCATCTTAAAAGTAGGGCCAGGCCTGACTTATGCGATGCGTGAAGCATTATTCGCGCTGGCTTATATGGAAGATATGATTCTTCATGGCAAGGACGATGAAAAATCTGATTTCATCAATGTTCTCGAAAAAGCTATGATGGATGATCCAAAGAATTGGCAAAAGCACTATCATGGCAATGCTGATGAATTATGGTTCAAACGTAAATTCTCATTCTCTGATCGTTCCCGTTACTATATGCCGGTTGAAAGTGTAAAGGCTGCGAAAGATAAGCTGATTGCTAATTTGAGAAAATATGGTATCTCATTGGCCGTATTGTCTCAGTTTATGCCGATTCAGTATACTAAAGTACGCTGCAATGAATTAGAAAATGATCCGGAAGCTTTAATTAAGGATCGTATTAAAAATACTATTGACGAATACTTATACGCGTCACATCAAGAAGTTCTATAATTATTAAGCTCGCTCAGCGAGCTTTTTTTGACATAAAAAGGCGCGGTTTGTCCGCGTCTTTATCGATCATGCTTAGGCCCAAAATCAACCTGCGGCAGCAATTCACTGATTACTTCCATGGCCTCCACAAATCTGAGCTGTTGTTCAGGGGTAAATTTTTGGATTTCCTCAAAAGCATGCTTTGAGTATTTGCTTTCAATTTCTTCAATGACCCGCTCACCCTTTTCAGAGACCAGAATATAAATGATGCGGCGGTTTTCCTTGCAATACTGCCGCTTCACATAGTCCATTTCAACCAAATGATTGATCAGCTGCGTTGCCTGCTGACGGCTCATCTGCATCTTATCCGCATATTCACTCATCGTCATCATGCCGCAGTATTTCAGATACCAAATCGTACTCATCTGATTGGTTGTGAGATCATAATCGAATTTATAGTAAGCCGCAAATGTTTTGTTAATGCCCTCTAAGCTGCTGCTGACATAACGCATCAGGACGTCGCGCATCTGCTGTTCATTTAGTTTATCATATCCCTTTGTATTCATTCTAATCCACCTGCCATATTTTACCATTATAGCACAATCATTACTCTTTGACTTTATATTTAAAGTATTGTCAAGAAAAAAGACAGAGGGCTCTGTCTTTTTTTACTATTTTTTAACTGCTTCCTTAACTGCCGCACTAATTCCCTGGCAGTCCAGCGTAGCGCCGGAAATTGTATCAACCTCTGAGCTGTCAGCGTCGATAATTGCCTGAATATAATCACTTAATTGTGTATCATCCATAAATAAGAATTCTTTGCCTTCAACAGCTTCTACATTGGTGATTTTACCATCAGCAATTGTTACTTCAATCTTGATATCACCATGCTGACCTTTATATATTGCGTCATATTTACCATCTTCTAATTTAGGATCAGCAGGTTTTTCTTCATTGCTGCCTGCCTCAACAACACTGGTTACTGTGCTCTTGCCGTCAAAGGCATGCTGAGCCGCCGCGCGTCCTGAAGCAATGGCTTCTGAAAGGAAAACACCATTTTGATAAAGATTAGATACATAGCTTCCTAATTCACCAGCTTCATATAAGTTAGGAATCGGATTGCTGTCCCAATCAAGTACCTGTGAATGCGTATTGCGCTGAGCACCGCCGGTAGTCGCAACTAAGGTTGGCGTTAATTCAACTGCATAATAAGGCGCCTGATCAATTTTTTCCATCGTTGCCGGATCACGGTTGAAATCACTGTCAGCACCCGCATCAACCATTGCGTTATAACGATCGATCGCCGCTTTTAATTCAACAGGATCACGGCCGATCTTTTCAGCTAATTCTTCAATCGTATCCGCTTTGATGATCCATCCCTTAGCAATTTCATCTTCATTATTCTTTGACCAAACATAGCCTTCAGTCGTAATTGGCCAAGACAGCCACTGACTTGCTACTGATTCACTTGAAGCCAGCTTGTCATCAAAAATCAAATGGACAGGCAGCGCTCTTTCATGAGGTAAATCCACATAACGTCCATATTCAACATACTTCATATGCTGACGATGATAATCCTTTGATTCATTATAGAAACGCTGAGTATCAGAATCAATTTCAATCCAAGCACCTGATTTAAAGGTCATATTTCGCATAAATGTTGATTCATACTCAGGCACCTTGATGCCTAACCAGAAACCGCCGGACTGTGTCTGATTATTCATGTGCCACATTTTCGCGCCAACCTTCATCAGCATGCGGATACCATCCCCTGTATTGCCAGGTGTACCAGCTGTATAAACCGTATCCATACCATGATAGTTGCGCTGCATTTCAAGATTATTTTCGAAACCGCCGCAGGCCAGCAGCACACCTTTATTGGCTTTGATCCGAATTAGATTGCCTTCTGGATCCTGTGCGATGACACCAAGAATAGCCTTCGTCTGCGGGTCTTGAATCAAATCAATGGCCGGTGTGGAATAAGCCACCTCAATGTTATCTCGCATTTCAACGGCCGCGTTGAACCCCTTCCAAACGCCGCCGTTTTCAAAAGCACCTGAGCCTTCCTTGCGGATGTGGGCCGAAGTGCCTTCAAAACCTGCGCCCGGGAATTCAGCAAATTCGACAACCAAACTGCCCCAGCGAAGCGGACCGCCGCCAACATAACCAACCTCATAACCGGCCGCGTTGACAGTGCCCTGAACCCATTTAATCTGATCAGCGAATTCCGTCGCTAAGAAATCAAGATATTCTTCAGGAATTGGATTCGGCTCATTACAATTTCTGATATATTCTTTAAAACCCTCTACCCCTGACTCAGAAGGTACGATAAATGTCTGCCCGGAAGCAATTGAATTACCGCCCGCTAATGTTTCCGGCATTTTTTCAAGCACTAGAATACTGGCATCCGGCGCAATATCACTGGCTTCCAAAGCTGCCGCTTCACCGGCTAAACCATAGCCTACGATCAGAAAATCAACTTCCCTGTCCCACTTCTCTTCAGTTTTTGGTTCCGCTGCCGTACTGCATCCAAAAGCTGTCAGAAGCATGAACATCGATACTACTAAACCTGTTAATCGTCTTCCTATGTTCATTTTCATCCTCCTCGAACATTGTCATGAAATCATTTCCCTTTTCATTCATGATTATTTATAGTAAACAACTGTTTACTATTTCATTGTAACATCTTAAGCCTTCTTGTCAATAATTTCACTTATAATTTGTTATTAAATTATCAATTTGCCAATTTACTTGTGAAGGAGGACTCAATTTATAAATATATCCTTTATATTTTCACAATTCAAAATAAAAGAGAGCCTGCGCTCTCTAAATTTCCATGATTTGCTGATAAAGATGCTTCATCTGCTTTCTCATTTCATTATATTTCTTATGCTTATCCAGATTTGGATCGTAGCTTACTGTATGCAATTCCTTATTCACGGCGCGATACCCCTCTGCCACATTCGAGTATAAGCCTAACGCGCACGCAGCAACCAAAAATGCTCCGGCAGCTGTGCTCTCACTGTTATCACTGCGGGTTATTCTGCATCCGCAAACATCGGCTAACAGCTGAGAAAAGCCTTCACTCGCTGACATACCGCCACTGATACAGATTGAATCAACTGCCGCATACTTTTTGAAATGTTCAATATTTTCAGCAATTTCCATGCAGATACCTTCAAGCAGAGCTTTCAGCATCGCTTCTTTGCTTGTCTTAAGGGTTAAATTATAAAACATCGCCGTAGCGCCGCTGTTCCAATCCGGCGTTGAGCGGCCCTGAAAGTATGGCAAGACAATACAGCCATCAGAATCCGCATGCAATGCGGTTTCATTCATCCACCCGTAAAAATCCTCATGATCGCTGCAGAAGGCAGAATGGAACCATTCAAGCGCTGAGCTGCACGTAAGAACACTAGCTTCAAGGATATACTGTGAAGCGACAGACGCCGCGTTGCAGACCACATCCATTGCTAAATGGTTTGGATAATGCTCACAGGGTGTCAAAAGGAAGGCACCGGTACCCAAGGTTAAGGAACAGATTCCCTCACTGACCGCACCCTGACCAATCATGCCGCATTGCTGATCACCGCCGGCACTGATGATTGGCAGGCCGGTGCGAATACCGGTAAGCGCCGCGAAGTCATCACTTACCGATGCAATGATACTGCCGGCTTCATGCAGCTCACACAGCTTTTCTTGATCAATGCCGAATAATTTCAGCTGCTCCTCATCCCAATGCCCCTGCCTAAGATTCATCAGCAATGAACGGCTGCCATAGGTCTTATCACTGGCGAACTGATTGCTCATAACATGAATCAAATAATCAGGAATAACTAACAGTTTATAAGCCTGATCATAAAGATCACGGCGATTTTCCTTCAGCCATTTCATTTTAGAGCCGGAAAACACCGGATTCACACGTGATCCGCAGCGTGAGAAAATCAATTCATTATAACTCATTAAATCATTGCAGCACTCAACACAGCGGCGATCCTGCCACATAATCGCATCAGAGAGCGGCTTACCTTTTTCATCAACCGCGATTACACTTGAGCGCTGTGAAGTCAAGGCTACCGCGTCAATATCATGCCCTGAAAGATTCGACACAATATCGATCAGCGCGCCGCGGAAATCTTGCGGATCTTGTTCAATATACCCATTATCAAGCAGTTTTACCTGATACTTTTTTTGACAGCTGGCAAGCTGTGAACCATCTGCCGCATAGACGATGCCGCGCATACTTGAGGTACCGACATCAATGACTAAGATTTTCACTGCTTTCACCTCTTTCCTCAAGAATACGGTGAATATGAATCGTCAGATACATAATTTCCTGATTCGTCAGCGCAGTTTTAAACCGGCCATGCAGATATATCTCAATCTTTTTCACGCACTCATATTCAACCGCTAAACTGCTGATGATCTGTTCATACAGCATTTCTTGTTTTTCTGACGGCAGCAGCTGATCTGAAATCAACCGCTGAACAAACAGTCTCAGATGCGTGACAAAACGCGAATAAGCAATGCTGTCCTCATCATAAATCAATCTGAAATTATACTTCACAATATCTAAAATATCGGCAACTACCTCATTAATCAGCGTCATCTTACCGCTGTATGGATTACGCTGCTGAGCGGTAATAAAATGAAAAGCAATATTTCCCACTTCATCCTGAGGCAATTCAACACCGGCTTTTTCCTTCATCAGTTTTAACGCGTATTCCCCCACATCAAACTCATTAGGATTAAAGCGCTTCATATCCAAGGTATAGAAATTCTGAAACTGAATACCATTTTTCATTCGCTGGGCCGCAAAAGCCAGATGGTCTGTCAATGCGAGATAAATATGGTCAACTAGCCCCATCTGATACGTATCTAAGGCATAATCAATCACCATTTTGGCAATCTCAAAATAGATACTGTCAGTATCCACCACCAGCCGCATCATGTTCTTGGAAATTTCACGATCCTTCAGGATAAATACCTTTTCAATATCTTTCTTATCAAGATGAGCACCAATCGCTTTATTATAACCGATCCCCTTACCCATCAAAATAATTTCCTGACCCTCATCATTTAATGCCAGAATCAATGAATTATTCAACACCTTTACAACTCGCATAGCTTCTCATCCCTCTTACTTCCAACGCTTTATTTAGCGCCGTTATCTTTGATAACCTTCTGATACCACATAAAGCTGTCTTTTTTAATTCTTCTTAAATCCTTCAAATCATGATCCTCACGATTGACATAAACAAAACCATAACGCTTTTTGAACCCCTGATGTGAACTCAGCAAATCCATGAATGACCATGGACAGTAGCCCATCATTTCCACACCATCTTCAATCGCATCGCTGATTGCATCAATATGAGCATCTATATAAGCTATTCGATAATCATCATGAACATGACCGTCTTCAGTTAACACATCAGCGGTGCCTAAGCCATTCTCAGTGACAATCATCGGCAGATGATAACGCCGATAATAATCATTCAGCACAAGACGCAGTCCCATCGGATCGATCTGCGCGCCATACTCACTGGCCTTCAGATTCTCATTCTTCTCATCACGGCAGTAGCCATATTGATCAAAATCAACCTCATTGCCGCGGAATACTCTTGATCCAATCGGATGCTTTTCATCCGCCGGCAGATAGCTGGCACATAAGGTACGATAATAATTCAGTGCGATGTAATCAATCTTAGCCTTTTTTAAAATCTCTTGATCTTCCTTCGGCATCTGCGGCACAATATTTCTTTCCTTCAGATAACGCATGTAATAGCCTGGATATTCACCATTCATATGCATCTCAAGACAATAGTTCGTCTTAAAATTATCATTCATTCTGGCGGCCCAGACATCCATCGGCTGATTGGTCAGCGGATAGGTGCAGGTAGAAGACACCGCCGGCCCTACTTTACCATCCTTCACTAATTCATGACAGGCATTTACCGCTAAGGCATGCGCAAGGAACATATGATAATCCATTTGAGCACGCATCTTATCCGCCTGATAATCATCTTCCACATATATATTCATGCGGTTATTTACTCGAATCATCAAATTTTGTTCATTATGCACCTGCCAGATTTTTACCCGATCACCAAAAGCCTGAAAGCAGATACGGGCATAACGTTCAAATGCAAAGGCGCATTCGCGGCTTTCCCAGCCATTGTATTTCTCAACTAAAGCATACGGCAAATCAAAATGATACAGCGTTACCAGCGGCTGAATGCCATTGCTGATTAATTCATCGATAACCTGATTATAGAAATCAATACCATGCTGATTCACTTCACCGTCGCCGTCTGGAATGATTCTTGTCCATGCCAGAGAAAAACGATAAGCCTTCATTCCCAATTCTTTCATTAATGCGATATCTTCACGCCAATGATGATAGAAATCGCTGGCTACCTTACTGTCAGCCTGTTTATCAGAATGCTTAAATGAATTATAATCCGCAACACTCATCCCCTTGCCGTCTTCATCCCAGCCGCCTTCAATCTGAAAAGCGGAAGAAGAAGCACCCCATAGAAAATGTTCAGGAAAACGTTCTTTCATTTTATACCTCCTAACGTGCTGCCACAATGACAGTTGTATTAATATCAGCCTTAGCCTTTGGCAGACCAGTTACCACTGAGAATTCATTCGTATTGCTGATAACTACCGGTACACTCATATCAAAGCCTTCTTTTTTCAATGCTTCAAGATCAAAAGAAATGATCTTTGTACCCTTTTTAACAAAACTGCCCTCTTCGACATTCTTCGTAAAATGCTTGCCATTTAATTTTACGGTATCCATACCTACATGAATTAAAATTTCCGTACCATCCTGCAAAGTCAAACCAATCGCATGCAAAGTCGGATAAATCAGACTGACCGTACAATCAGCCGGCGCTACAACTTCACCCTTACTTGGAATAATCGCAATCCCTTTACCTAAAGCACAGGAAGCAAATACTTCATCATTTACATCTGTAAGCTCAATCGCTTCGCCCTCAATCGGTGACGCAATTTCCACATCAACATGATCAGGAAGTTCAACGACTACATTCTTTTTAACTGTTTCTTTACTGTCAACATCATCAAAACCAATAAAATAAGTCATTGCTGCCGCACCAAAGAAGGCAACCCCAATACCAATTAAGTAGAAAGCAAATCGTGTCATGCCATAAGCCGCATAGGTGAAGATAGTCAAGATACCATTATTAGCAAAAGCATCACCATATACGTTCCCCAGACCCATGACAGCACCGCCGATTGCACCGCAGATTACCGCATAAACCATTGGTTTTTTCAGACGCAGGTTACAGCCGTAGATGGCAGGTTCAGTGATACCCACTAAGGTTGCCGCAATGGCTGAAGAAGCCGCAACTTGTTTCAGATCCTTGCTCTTTGTTTTAAGCATAACACCTAAAGCCGCGCCGCCCTGTGCAAAGTTTGCAGAACCGGCAAAAGCTAATAAATTCTGATGACCATTAACCGCAACATCATTTAAACCAATTGGCAGCAAGGCACGGTGAGCACCAAAAATAACACATACGCCCCACAGACCGCCGATCAGCGCGCCGCCAAGCACAGCACTGACATTCATAATTGAATCATAGATAAATTGTACGCCGTTACCAACATAAATACCGATTGGGCCTAATACAACAAATACCAGCGGCAGCATAATTAACAGCTCAAGACCCGGAACTAAGATAATTTGAAGAATCTCAGGAATGAACTTTTTCAGATATTTTTCCAGCACCGCCATTACGATTACCGCCAAAATGATTGGAATTACTGATTCAGTGTAAGAGAAAATCTTAACGGATTCACCAATCTGCCATGCACCCTTCATGATTGGCAAACCAAAGATCGTTGAAGCAACCTCCGTATTTTGAATCATTGCATCGATGGCTGGATAAACTAATGTACCGCCGATCGCCATCGCAATTACCTGATTACATTTTAATGCTTTTGCTGTTGTATATGCAAGGAAGATAGGCATAAAGTAGAAAATAACCTGACTTGCATTATAGAGAATATTATAAGTATCCGTAGCTGCTAAATCATAACCATAGTTGCTCAGCAAAAGCTTAGCTGCCGTCAGCAGACCCTTGATTAAACCAGCGGCTGCAATAGCTGGAACTAAGGGTGTAAATATTTCCGTAACCTTTTGAAGGATCAAATTACCGATGCTCTGCTTTTCTTCCGGCACATCAACATCCCCGCCGGCATAAGCATCACCGATGATTTCAATGACCGCATCATAGATTTTAGTGACCTTGGCACCGCAGACTACCTGAAATTGACCGCCTGCCACTACAACTGAAATAACGCCCTCAAGATGCTCAACAACTTCCTTATTTGCTTTCTTTTCATCTTTTAAAACAAAACGCAAACGAGTAAAACAATGTGTAACGCTTTTGATATTTGACTTGCCGCCGACATTTTCAAGAATGTCTCCCGCGATTTTCTTATAATCCATTTTCATTTCTCCTTTTCATTTTTTTATAAGTCATTGGCCATATGACAGTTGACAGACGCAAAAAAAGATCCCATCAGCCCATAACACTCTGCTCCTCCTAAAGAGAAGTCAAGAATTATAATCTGATGCGATCTTGCCTGCTTACCAGTAACACGTCGCTGATTAATCTATCAATCTAGTAGTATGTTAACACAAAGTTTTTTTGATTTCAAGAGAATTTATGATTTTTTTGCAAGCGTTTGCATTTTAAACGGGCAATTCTTAGTCTGAATTATATTTATAAGGAATAAAGCATATAGAATTATTTTCATTCAAACTGACAATGAATGTCATTCGTTTAATTTCTTTGCAGGAATTGCAACTGCTTCCATTTACTTCCCGTATTTTTTGCATAAATTCTAAAAAAGGGTCTTGTCAAACTCAAAATCTCATGATATTATATACAAGCGTTAAATAGTTCAGCATGGAGAAGTACTCAAGAGGCTGAAGAGGTGCCCCTGCTAAGGGTATAGGTCGGGA